>VOFC01000533.1_pt1 | contig 73103 bp, 126 predicted proteins | sample 5384161 | NCBI WGS metagenome assembly VOFC01 (sample SAMN12384722, study PRJNA508395) | human gut metagenome | isolation source: healthy gut B | host: Homo sapiens
TTAGAACAGAGGAGAGATTTTTTTTATGACACAACATCAAACAAGCAGCAAACAATTAATGGTAAGTATTTTATCGTTGTCGCTGCTGACCGTTATGGCCGGTGCGGCGGTAGCGCCGGCGCTGGGCGTAATTCAGGCGTATTTTGCCGATAGCAATCCGCTTTTTGTACAGATGGTAATCAGTGTGCCCGCTATTTTTATTGTGATTACCAACTTTTTTCTTTCCACGGCTTTGCCGTGCCTTTGGCGCAAAAAAACTTTTGGTGCTGGGCGGCTTATTGCTGTACACCGTAGGCGGCTGCATTGCCGGCGCGTTTAGCCATATTGGGTTGGTGCTGATTATGCGCGCGCTGGTGGGCATTGGCGTTGGGATTATCATGCCCTTATCTACCGGTTTGCTGGCCTTCTACTTCACGCCGGGCGAGCAGGAAGGGCTGATGGGCTATTCCTCGGCTATGAACCAGATGGGCGGCGTGGTAGCCACGTTGTTATCCGGCTTATTGGCCAATATCAGTTGGCGGGCCAGCTTTTGGTCTATTTGATGGGCTTAATCAGCATTGTGCTATGCCTGATTTTCCTGCCCAACGACAAGGTGGTACAGGAAGGGCCCCAGGGCCAACCAAAAAGACCAGCGACGTTTTCAAGGAAAATTACACCTATGTCGTAGCCATGTTTTTATTGATGACCACCTTCTTCGTTTATCCGGCCAACTTCGCCATGGAAACTGTATCGGACGGTTTCATTCCCCCGCAGTATATTGCCGTGATTATGGCCGGGATGGATTTTGTGGCCTTCTTTGGCGGCCTGCTGTTTGTGCGGATGAAGCTGTTATGTGGCAATAAGATGAAATTCTTAGCGCCGGGCCTGTTTTCGTGGGCTATCTCTTATTGGCTCTGGTAGGCGGCTGGATTGGCACCTTAGTGGGGTCGGCCTGCATCGGCTTTGCCAATGGCGTGGGAATTCCGTTCATTATCTCGGAGGCCTCCATGCGTTTGGGCCGGGCTGCTGCCACCACCGTGATGCCGCTGATTTCTGCGGCGTTGTATCTGGCCCAGTTTTTATCGCCGGTGCTGATGTCCATTGTCAAGCTGTCCTTTAGCGGCGTTGTGCCCCAGCATTTGCCCTATTATTTTGCGGTGGTGCTGGCCTTGCTGTTTTGCTTGTGGTCCTCGTCCCTTTCCGGCGGGAAGAAAGGCTGAACCGCGGTAGATTAAGCGCTAAGATAGCCGTAGCGCAAGCCCATAGTTCTAAAAGTATCTGAAAAAAGAGGCTGTAGGATAGAACCGTATCTATCCTACAGCCTTTTGCGTGTTGTCAAACCAAATAGTGCGATGGCTTAGCTTCTTTTGGCAAACTGATAAAAACATTGCCCGTCTTTTTTCAAACACGTGCGTTTGAATTTGAAAAATTTCGTCTAACAAGCCGGAGGCAATCACTGCCTGCGGCGTGCCTTGGGTTTGGATTTGCCCCTGATTCATCAAAAATAATATGGTCCGCATATTCCAGCGCCAAATTCAGGTCGTGCAGCACCATAATAATGGTTTTGCCAGCATGGTTCAGTGTGCGAATGAGATCCATAATCTCAAAGCGGATATTGATATCCAGATAGGTGGTAGGCTCGTCTAAAAGGATGACGTCGGTATCCTGGGCCAGCGCCATAGCCAGATAGGCCCGCTGCCGCTGTCCGCCCGATAATTGATGGACCATGCGCTGCCGGTAGCTGTCGGCCTTTACCTGTTGCAGCGCGTGATTGATGATGATAGTATCCTGTTGGCTTATCCCCTGTCCGTAGCGCTGATGGGGATAACGGCCGTAAGCCACCAGCGCTTCTACGGTAATCTGCGGCGGATGGTTGGTCTGGCTTAGCAGCGCCACTTGCCGGGCCAATTCTTTTGGTTTTCATCCGCCGGATGTTTTGTCCCCGCAGAAGCACCTGACCGGAGCTGGGCTGCAACAAGCGGCAGGCAATTTTCAGCAGCGTGCTTTTGCCGCAGCCGTTAGGCCCTAAAATGGCGGTGATTTTTTTCTCGGCGAAAACAGCGCTGATATTTTTGTAATAAAGGCGGCTGGTTCGGGTAGGCAAAACAAATTTGCTGTAATTCAATCATGACCGTTCCTCCTGCTGCGAATGACAAGATAAATAAAGAAAGGGCCGCCGAGGAAGGAAAGCAAAATCCCCACCGGAATTTCATAAGGGGCGAAGGCTACCCGGGACAGCAAATCGCACAAAATTACAAAGGCCGCGCCGCCGAAGGCGCTGATAGGCACTAAAAAACGATTGTCGCCGCCAATCAAAAAACGGATGGCGTGGGGCACAATCAGGCCCCAAAGCCCAAAAAGTCCGGCAAAGCTGACGGCGGCGCCGGCAAAATGGCGGCAGTGACAATGAGCAGAAAGCGAATCAGCGTTACGTTCATGCCCAAAGCGCGGGCGGCGTTGCTGCCTAAAGAAACAATATTCATATCGCGGCGCAGGAGCATAGCCAGCGCCAGCCCTACCAGAATATAAACGGCGGCAAAGCGCAGCCCTTTCAGCGTGACCGCCGATAAGCCGCCCACCAAAAAAGGTGCTGGCGCCGATGTGAGGCGTCGGGGGTAAAGAATCAGAATACAGTTCATACCGGCGCCCAAAATGCTGCTCATGGCGATGCCGGTCAGCACCAAAGTGACTTTGGACACGCCGTTGCCCATGGCCAAAGCAAAGATCAGCAGCGCAGTCAGCAAAGCACCCAGAAAAGCAGCAAAGGGCAGCAGCCCCTCCCGCGACGGAAAAAGGCGGAGCAGAGCAATACCAGCAGTCCGGCGCCGGTGTTGACGCCGATGATATTGGGACTGGCCAGAGGATTTTGCAGCACCGCCTGTAAATGGCGCCGGACACCGCCAGCGCACTGCCTGCCAGCAGAGCGCCCAGCACCCGCGGCAACCGGCTGTGTACCACAATGCGATAAGCCGGGCTGGCGGTATCCCCGATAACAGCGCCTGGAAAAAAGAAGCCGGGGAAATCTGCGTAGAACCCAGGCAGATTCCCAGCACGATGGCAACCGCCGTGAGAGCCATGGCGCCCAGCAGCATCAGCCATTCCCTCTGCCGATTACGCATGGAGCAACTCGGCAAGATAGGAGTAACTGTCGGCCCATCTTGCATTTGGCTTATAGAGGAATTTTTCCTTTGGCAGCAGGATATAACGGTGCGATTGCACAGCGGTCAGGCTGCTCCAGGCTGGATTGCTTTCCACGCTTTCCTGTAGATTTTTAACGGCAGCGTCGTCATCGTTGCCCATAGGAATCACAAAAATATAGTCCGGGTCGGTTTCGATGATATTTTCTACGCTGAAATCCTTTAAGAGGCTGGGGTTGTCGTCTACGATGTTATGGCAGCCCAAATCGGCCAGCATTTTACCGGTCATACTGTCGGAGCTTTGCGGACGAATGCCGCCCGAATAGGTAATCATCAGCAGCACAGAGGGCTGGGTATCCAGCTTGTTATCGGCAATCACCTGTGCAATCTTTTCTTGCACCGCCTGACCGTTGGTTTGATAAGCCGCTTTATCGCCGGTGATTTCCGTACAGGTTTTCAACATGGCCAGATAATCGTCAAAATGGGTGACGCTGAAATAAGCGGCGGTGATGCCGGCGCTGGTGAAAGCGTCTTTTAAGGCCACATGGCTGTCGGTGCCCTTGGTTTCCGCCGATAACAACACCAAATCGGGCTCTAAAGCTAAAATTTCTTCAATATTGGGATTTTGAAAGGTGCCTACAACGGCAATCTCATCGGACAGGCCCAAATCCCGACCATCAAAGGCGTCGCTGGTAACGCCCACCAAAGTATCGGCGCCGCCGGCTAAGCACCAAATTTCGGCAAAACTGCCCATCAGCGCCACCACCCGCTGCGGGTTCTGCACAGTAATTTGCTGGCCGAAGGCGTCGGTAAAGGTGTAGGCTTCGGCGGCAGACGTTTGCGCCTGCTGCTGGGAAGCCGGCTGACCGCCGCACCCGGCCAAGCAAAGACAAACCAAAAGGCAGGCGGCAATCAGGGAAAAAACAGTTACGGTTTTTTTGCATAGCAGTCATCTTCCTTTTCTGAAAATAGTGTGGGATACAGTTGCTGCAGATTACAGCAACTGTTTGCCTAAGGCGCAGTAGCTGTCCTCCTGCATGATATCGCCGTCATGGTAATAAGCAGAGCGGGCCCGGCAGCCGCCGCAGATAGTTTTATAGCCGCATTGGCCGCAGGCCCCTTTGTAAGCCTGGGTGCGTAGCTGCTGAAACAGCGCGCTGTGCCGCCAGATTTCATCAAAGGGCGTATCGTGTACATCGCCGGCTTCCTCCACCATATAAGCGCAAGGCCGCACCTTCCCCACCGGACTGATAATGCAGTAAGTCAACCCGGCCAGACAGCCGCGGGTGAACCGTTTATCCAGCTCCACGCCCAACTGTTTGGCCACCCGGGTAAACTGGGGCGCGCAGGTTGGCTTAATGGGGATAGAAACCTGCTTTTGCTTCTCCATAATAGTGCGCAGCAGAGCTTCATATTCCAGTACCTCCACCGCCGTATCCTCAATATAAACGCCGCGGCCCACCGGAATGAGAAAAACAGATATTGGGCCATAGCGCCCATTTCCACAGCAAAGTCGATCATATCGCACACTTCGTTTTTGTTCCAATCCATAATGGTGGTGTGAATTTGGAAGGGCAGACCCACCTCCCGACAGTTTTTCATGCCCTGTACCGTGCGGGCATAGACCTCCCCGATGACCGCGAAAGTGGTTGTGCTTGGCTTCGTCCAAGCTGTCCAGACTGATGCCCATGGCGGCAGCGCCGCTGTCCTTCAGCCTTTGCGCCACTTCTTTGGTAATCAGCATGCCGTTGGTGCCAAACACTGGCCGCAGCCCTTTGGAAGCAGCATAGGCCACCAGCTCATAAATATCGGGCCGCATCAACGGCTCGCCGCCGCTGAAAATCATAATCCGAAATCCGGCGCGGGCAATCTCGTCAATCAATTTCTTTCCTTCCGCGGTAGTCAGCTCCGCTTCCTTTTTGTTGCCGGCATCCTGATAGCAATGGCTGCATTTCAGGTTGCATTGTTTGGTTGTCATCCAAGATACAATCATGGTTGTTCTCCTTGTGTTTCCTGATAATTTTAACAGCGTTCTGCAAAAACTCGTTCACTTCAAAGCGCAGCTCGTGGAAGGAGTCGTAAACGCTGCTTTTTTTCCGCCGAATCAAAAATCACAAAATCGTGATGATTGGTTTTGCGGGATACCGAGCCCACTTCCTTTTCCATAGCCAAATAGCGGCGGGCAATTTCCCGGCTCTTGCTGCTGTCCAGCGGTTCATTCTGATGCAAAAGCCGGATGGCGTCGGCAATGAGCTTATGCCATTGCTCCACAGCGCGGTGCTTCTCCGCATATTCCTTTGCAGCTCCGTTGCTCCGATTCCTGTTCCCGGTAGGCGTTTTCCTCAAAAGAGCAGTTCAGCTTCCACAAATACTTGCCCTCGTCCTGAAAGCGCTCAATCACATGGGCGTAATGCTGCCAGTTGACAGCATCGTCCGATTTCACCGTTTCGCTGAGATTTTTCAGCGTGGCAAACCGCTTCATCAGCGCCGACATTTCCTTTTCCACATCGTCGATTTTTTCATCCAACAGCACCTTCACCGCATTGGTATCTTCAAAACCTTCCAGACTTTGCCGAATTTCCATCAGCGAAAGCCCCATAAATTTGAAACAAAGTATTTTATAAAGCTTTTTTCTTCATCCCTCTCCGTGTAAAGACGCTGATTGCGGCTGCCTTTCGCCGACGGCTTCAGCAGATTTTTCCTGGTCGTAATACTGAATGGTGCGCACCGTAACGCCCACCTTATCAGCCAACTCGCCTACAGTCATATATTGCTGTTCTCCATCTTCCGGCATGAAGAAGCCCCCTTTCCTCAGTCTATCAACGCATTATTATAGAGGATAACGCAACGTCACTGTCAATATGAAATGAAAAAATTAGTGAAAAATAATGTTATGGGAAGGGAGGAACGGATGGAGAGACAGTTTTTATAAAACATTCTGTTGGTGATAAAAAGAATTAGCCATTGTCTAACAGCTAATTCTCTTAAAATGCGAATTATAGGTTTGTAAAATTAAACTGTATAGCCTTCAACGCATTGGCATACAGAACTTTGGGTAAAACGTCATTTGATAGGTGCTGTTGTAAATATTTTAATACATAAGCATAAGATACACAAGGATATGCAGAGCCGAACACAATTTGTTCTGTCAATAAAGTGTTGGCAGCGTCAATAAAGTCGCGACTTCCAGGAATGTTGAGCATATAAATATCAGGCATCAGATATAGATTTTTATGCAACAGACCATTCCACATCATTTCCTGCACATAAGGCCAACCACCATGCGCTGTGATAATTGTTAAATCGGGAAAATCCGTTAAGATTCTGTCTAAGGCAACTGGCTGCAAATTACTTAATTTTCTTTGGCATTTTCCGCCAAAGGACAGGAAAATAGGGATTTGATTCGCTTGACAATAATTATAAATTGGATAAATTCGACTATCATCTACATCAATGAATTGATAGCCTGGTTCCAGAGCAATTCCACAAATTTCCGGATATTGTGTATACTGTTTTATCACTTCTATAGAATTTTGTCCGCCTAAAGAATCAATATCTGGTACGCCAAGGAATCTTCCTGGATAAGCAGCGGTTAGCTGAAATAAGACATCGTTGCTAACAGCCTCTGTAGGATCTCCGCAAGTTCCAGAGAAACGACGTACTGGAACTAAGGCTTTCTGTACACCATTGGCATCCATTTCATTGATGAATTGCTCCATGGAGCTTTGTAAAAATGACTGCGGAAGTTCCATTTGAAAACGTCTTGCACAGCGTTGTCGGGTTTCCAGATTAAAAACATAACTTTCTGTTAATGCGCCAAAAGGTGGTCGGCATTTTGTATCGATTACCATGAAACGTCACTCCTTAAGAATTTCACAATTAAAAATGAAGCAATTACAAATAAATTGTCAGCAAAGCGTTCGATGCCCGTCTAGTATCTCCAGTCACGATTACCAGTGCCACATCGTCACTTTTGGCAGCTTTATAAAATGCGGGTCGTTCCATATAGGAAACGGGGATATCAGGAAGCAGTTGCATGATTTCATTATAGGTCGGTGTAATCTGTCCGATATCAGCAAACTCTATTTTTTCGAAATTTACAGTATCTTTCAATGCACGAACAACATCAGTTGTATTGGGAAGTCCAATAGAAACTCCAACATAGACAACCTTTGCTTTTCCGTAGCGGTCAAAACGGAAATTGCCTGTTGTAATTAAGACCTTATCTCCATGGGTACAGTGAGAAAGTGCTGATAATATTTCGGGATTAATACAGCCTGTTTTTATCATAATATATCACTCCTTGAGTATTTACAGGAATTGAACCTTAATGCTATCTTAATAGAGAAACCGTCCATGTGAAAAGCAGTATTTTATGATAAAAAACGATATTGTAAAATAAATTTACAATATCGTTGTCGATTAGCGATAAAGCGGAATATAGACACTTTCAAATTGTGGTTCATTTTTTGCAGGATGATAGGCGGGCCATAAGTCCATAAATGCACGCATTAGTAAGTTCGGAACAGAAGAATATAAAAAGCCATTGATACTGATTAACGGTTCTTTTACTTTAATCAAGGTCAGTTTGTCAATGTGCTCTTTTAGATAAGAATTTTCTGATAACACAATATTGTTGATAAATCCAATCCCTAAATTATCTTGAACGGCTTGTGCCCAAAAAGGGATAGCAGAAACGGTAAGCACTATGTTAAGAGTATCACTATATTTCTGTAATAAATACATAAGTGGAGTTTCATTGCTTTCTGAAGCAGAATAGATGATGATAGGATATTCCAACAATTTTTTAATGATAAAATCTGATGTTTGGCTAACGGCGAGGTACGTGAAACGCAACAATAATATTGACTGACGCTGAAAGCTTTAAAAGAAAGATTATGGTTGCGTGGAATATAGTCTGTAATCAAGGAATTTTGAAAATAGGGCAGCACTGTTATTCCTAAAATGGCATCCTCTTGCTGGTTTTGAACAGTTTGATGAACACGATCGCAAATTTGAGGCGTAGTTCCAGATAATATAGAGAGTTTTACATTGGGATATTGGTTGAGAAACATTCGTGTATAATAAGGCAGCAGTGTTGTAGAAAAATGGGATTGGAGTAAATTGTCAATGCTCCTTGAAAATCCTGCTGGATAGATGGTGCAGTCTGTGGAGTACATTGCGCAATAATATTGTGATACTCTGTCACTGTTTTTAATGCAAATTGTAAAACTAACTTTCCATTTTCTGTTAGAGTAGCTCCCTTTGAGGTGCGTTCAAAGATAGGAAATCCCATTTCAAATTGTAAAAACTAACTTTTTTTTCTAGATTTTTCATTGAAATACTAAGCGTTTGCGGTGCCAAATGTAATTGTTCACTGGCTGTGCTCATAGAATTTTGTTTAGCAATTTCAATTAGATATTCAAGTTGCTCCAATCTCATAAATATCCCTCCCTACAGCAGAATATTGTTTATTAATCTTATTATACTATAGCTTTTCCTAAAAAAAGAAATAGTAAAATATGAGGACTTTCTTATAAGCAGTTTTCCAAAAAGCTGTAAAAATGTGAAGAACAAAACTCCATAACCAATCATGCTGTAAAATAATTTTACAGCATTTCATTTTTAATAATTAATACTTATTGAATTTATAAAGGATTTAATTATAATTTATATCAAGGCATAAGCCAAATGATGGTCGCGACATCAAAATAATAAAAAAGCTATTGAAGTAAAAATAGAGTTGAGGAGGAGATTTAAAATGAAAGTGTTAGCATTAAACGGAAGTTCCAACGCAAAAGGGGTAACTTATGCAGCAATGAATTTGGTAGGGGGAAGAACTGGCCAAGGAAGGCATTGAAATGGAAATTGTGCATGTAGGCGCGAAAGGCGTACAGGGCTGCACCAACTGTAAACAGTGCCGCAAAACCCACCACTGCGTAATTAATGATAAAGTCAATGAAATTATTGACCGTCTGGATGAATTTGATGGCATTTTGCTGGGCTGTCCTGCTCACTACATGGATGTACCGGGGCCATTCAAAGCCTTTTTGGATAGATTATTGTATGCAACAGAACATCTGGAAGGTCATACCCATAAAGTATGCTCTGCTATTGCAGTTTGCCGCAGAGCCGGTGCCATCAACACATTTCATCAGTTGAACAATTACTTTAACTGTAGCAATATGATTACTGTAAACAGCCAGTATTGGAATGTGGTTTACGGCTGGACGCCAGAAGAATTTTTGGCACAGGATTTGGAAGGCGTACAGACTATGCAGGTGTTGGGCCGCAACATGGCTTGGCTGTTGAAAGTAATTGACGCAACAAAAGATACCATTCCACATCCTGTTATTACAGACAAACGGACAAGAAGCAATTTCTGCCGGTAAAGGAGTGAGTCCGATGGGTGAAGGCACAAAGACCTATTCCACATCTTATTTGATTAAATGGATTATTAGCATTGCCATAACTGTAATAATATTTTTAGTGCCGGAAACAGAAGTTTTTACCTATGAGGTAAAAGGTTTTTTAGCAATTACGACGCTATCGATGCTGATGATGGCAATGGAGTTAGCCCATAATATTGTGCCGGCGCTGTTGCTGCAAATTGGGTACTATGTATTAAAAATAGCGCCGATTGAAACGGTATTTTCTGCATGGCAAAATCAGATTCCGTGGTTAGTGCTGGGTTCTTTTATCATCGCAGCTATTATGGAACAAACTGGTTTAAGTAAGAGAATTGCATATTACTGTATGTTAAAAGCAAAAGGTCGTTTTTCAGCGTTAATGTTTGCTTCTCTAATTGCAGGCGTGATTATTTCCGCCTTTGTATCTGCCTCCCTGGCAAGAACTGCTATGCTGTGTGCTTTAATGGTCAGCTTATGTCAGGCAATGGACTATAAGCCATTCAGCAAGGAAGCTATTTTTGTGCATTTTTGGTTGCTTATGTAGCTAGCTGTGATGCAGGTCTGATTTTTATGACTGGCGGGAATGCAACTTTGGTCTGTGTTGGAGTTTTACAGCAACTAGGATATGAAGTAACATTTCCTTCGTATTTCATACAAAACGGAATTCCAAACTTGATTTTAGATGCAATTTGCGTCTTTGTTGCGCTAAAAATGTTTGCACCTAAAGAAGCAAAGTCTTCGGAAGCTTATATTAAAGAACAGTATATGGCACTGGGGCCAATGTCAAGAAATGAGAAAAAGGCAATCGTTTTATTGCTGATTACCATTATTCTATTACTTACGCAGAGTATTCACAAATTTGCGCCAGGTTGGGTATTTATCTTCATGAGTTGGGTAGCCTTTTTACCAGGCGTTGATTTAGCAGACAAAAAAACAGTAGGCTCGATTAATTTTACGATGGTATTTTTGATTGCAGCAACGGTGACAATCGGTAATGTATCCAGTTACCTGAATATTGGAAATGCTATCATTGATGCTATTTTACCATATATTCCGTCCAGTCTGATTGGCGTAAATATTATGGTAATGTTCATTGGGATTTTTAGGCAATATGGCAATGACACCACTGGCTTTGGCCTCTGCGTTTACGGAGCCAATGATTCAGTTAGCACTCAATTTAGGGCTTAGTCCATATGGCATTGTCTATGTCTTTATCATTGCCTGCTATCAATTATTTTTTTCCCATATGAAATCACCAATGCATTGCTAATGTTTAGTTTTGGTATGATTAGTATGAAGGATACCATTAAGTTCTTCACAGTAAAAATGATAATTTCAATAATATTTGTTGTTGTTTTTGTAATCCCCTATTTCAAACTATTGGGTATCTATTAAACGAAAAAGGAGCGCATGATTATGTATCCAGTTATTGATTTGCGGCTGCGGCCGCCTTATAAAAGCTTTGCTACAACATCTTTTTATCAGAACCAGGAAAACGCAGAAGCGAAGGGACCGAATCTCGAGCAGCTATTGAACGGGATATGGATTTAATGATAAAAGAAATGGACGAAAATAATATTGTTTATGGTGTAGCGATTGCACGGGAAAGTGAATGGGAGGTGCAGCAAAAAAACAGCGATTTGCCAGGCTTGTTAGCAGATTATCCGAATCGGTTTATCGGCGTAATTCACTTACAATATGGTGCAGAAAAAGATCCGCTGGAAAGTATTAATGAGTATATTATTCATGGGCCATGTACAGGTGTTTATATGGAACCTAGTTTCCGGTTTGAAAAGCATTTGATGCATGCCGATGATGAAAGACTTTTCCCGATTTACGAAAAATGTGAAAAGAATCATATCCCATTTATTTTGCAATATGGCGGCGGAATCAATTCAGTGGAATATTATGATCCAAGTGATATTTACCGTTTAGCAGAAACATTTCCTGATTTAAAAATTTGTATCAGTCATGGCGGTTGGCCACAGGTGATGCCGATGATTCAGCAGGCTTATGCCCATAAAAATGTTTACCTTTCTCCTGACTTTTATTTCAGCGGATGGCCAGGAAGTCAAGATTACATTACAGCGGCCAATACAATTTTAGCTGATAAAATTATTTTTGGTTCGGCATTCCCATGTATTTCATTGCCAGATGCCTTAAAATTATATTTGGAAGTAGGCGTAAAATGGAATCGTTGCCGAAGATTCTCTACAATAATGCGGCACGGTTTCTGGGAATGGAATAAAACGTAAAAGGAGGTGTGACTATGGATTTGCATTTAAAGGACAAGATTGTTGCTGTTACAGGCGGATCCGATGGGATTGGGAAAGGCATTGCGAAAGCTTTCGCAGAAGAAGGAGCAAGAGTTATACTGATTGCACGCACACAGGAAAAATTGTTGCGGGCGCAGCAGGAGTTTGCAGAAGCTGGTTATACGGTGGACATTGTTTCTGTAGATGTTTGTGACTCTGCTGCTTTTGAACAAAGTGTAGAAGCGATTTATGAAAAATATCAAGGCTTAGATATTTTTGTGAATAATGCAGGCGGTGGAGAATCTGGTCCATTGATTGATTGCTCTGTAGAAAAATTTAAAGAAATTATGGACTTCAATTTAACATCGTTATTCGTTGGCACAAAAGCTGCGGCGAAATGTATGAAAAAATGCGGTGGTGGCGTGATTCTCAATGGTTCCTCGTTTAATGCCATTTGCCAACTGCCGGAAAAAAGTGTTTATAGTACCAGCAAACGCGCAATTTTAACATTAACTACAACCTTTGCTGCTGAATTGGCAAGTGAAAATATCCGTGTTGTTGGCTATATTCCGGGGTTGGTTGCAGTAGGACGCGCCAAGGATAAATTGGAACGGATGGGAAAAGAAAACTAGAAGCAGAAATTGTATCTCATCGTTTAGGACAGCCGGAAGATGTGGGAAATGTAGTGGCATTTTTGGCATCTGACAGAGCGTCTTATGTAAATGGTACCAATATTGAAATAACTGGCGGTAAATGGATTGTACAAAATCCAATGTGGGCTTATCAAGAAAAATAAAAATATTTTTTATTAATTTTAATAAACAGAATCGGTATAGGCTGGAGTGCTATAACAATATATAGCGGTCCAGCCATTTTACGAAAAGAAAAAACAACATGCTATGCGTATGGATGAGAAAAAAAGATTAAGCGTGAAATATAAAACATTTCCTGAAGCTGTTTCAGTGATGGATTTTGAAAATACGATTGCAACACTTTAATGGGAACATTCACTTCCCGTAATGAGAGTACCGTCCAAAGTAAATAAATTTGTGAGAGGTATAAAACCGATACCCATTTTTCGCCAATCCCTGCGGGACAGAATAACTTTATTTTTTCATAATAAAGCGGTGTATCTTTTTTGTTCCGAAATATTCTGCAAATTCGCTTGTTGTATAGTATTGTTTTTCTTTTTATTCCATTACTGTTACAGTTGTTGTGTCAGTAGGAACAAACCCTTATCAGATTGTGACAGCCGCCCAGAAGATGGTTTCCGTTATCCGAAAGCGGAATGGATGTTTGAGGGAAGCAGTGTTGCGGATATTTCCGATTGGAAATATGAAATGGTTGACATTTTGCAGAATACGGTGGTTGAATTGGGCTGGAAAAAAAACCGATACCAGTCGCCGATATTGCAATCTCTGATTGCCGCTATTGGCGCTATTGCAATATACCAGCTTTTTGGTATGGGCCGGATGGAAGCCGTTGTTTTTGTAGCGAATGAATATGTGGAAATTGAGGAACTTTTACATCTCGTTCGCATACATACGCTGGCGGCCATCCAATATCTGCGGAAACCGGCCCCAAAAGCAAAAAATAAACAAAGAAAAAATATGTGCGAAAAAGCCCATTCATTTCTAATTCACCGGAGATTAGACCAATTTTACCTAAGTATGCCGTTTACATGACAGGAATAACGAACAGTTTTAAACGGGCCGATTTAGAGCCAGTAGTAAATTAACTGCTTGATACGCTGTACCTTCAGCTTATGGAAACTGGCATAGTCATCGGTGCAACTGCGCTTTCCATTACAGAAGAAAAAGATTAACGGAAAGCAGCAGGTGGAAGTGATGCTGGCGTTTCCAATAGAACGGGATGTAAAATCTGTAGATTGCTTTAAGGTGTGGAAGTTTCCCGAAATTCTGGCGGTTGTTGCAGTTCATGATGGAAACGGAAGTATTTCTTCCACGTGGAAACGATTCTACCGCTTTACTTCTTCAAAAGAACATTAAAATATGGGAATTTATAGGGAATATTACATGGTGAGCGCTCCAATCCCAGAGAATTTTGGATAACCAAATTGCAACGGCCTGTTAGAAAATAAATGCTTGCATTGAATATTTGGCTAGGAATGTATACGAGAAAAATTTAAACAAGTTTGGTGAAACCAATTTGTTTTCAATGCTCTAAAGGGATTTATCGTGGTCGGCTTCTTTTTATCACCGTGCGCATTTTCTGTAAAAATAGCAAAACTTCTTCTTCCGGCAGCAGTAATAGCAACAAAAGAAGAACTGACGCAGAGAGGGAATTTTGTCCGTTTTTAGAGCACTATAAGACCGGGGTGTAATTCGCAGCAATTCGGCCATGTGTTCCTGTGAAAGATGTTGTTTTTGGCGATGCTGCTCCGCCAATTCTAATAAGTAAGGTTGAAATAATTTGGTGTAGCTATGCATGAAAATCCTCCTGATGATAAGTTTGGTTAGAAAAATTTTAGCGCTGCCGGAACTGTACTTCCATGAGGTGCAGTTCCGGTTTCCCTGTTTTAAAAGGGCCTTTGGAAAGGGTTCTGTTGGATAAAAGAAAGTAATTGCAGCATAATTGTGAAAATAGGGCTTGCTTTTTGCGGGAAAAAAGAGTATAAATAGATTTGTAGAATGGTAGGGTTATAGCAGAATGCTGTAGCCGCATGTAAAAATTATTTGTAGGATGGTTGTCTGGTAGTGTGAAAATAGGGTGTCGCACGCCGTTTTTAGGGGTGCTTTTTTATTTTTACGCGGCCGGTACAACGGTAGGAGGCATGTAGTATGATTATTGTTGTAAAGCACGGTGCCGATGAGGCAAAATTGCAAAATGTAATTCAGTACCTGGAAACGCGGGATTTGAAGCTGCATATTTCCCAGGGGGTAGAACGCACCATCATTGGGTTGGTGGGCGCTACGCAGGAGCAAAAAGGCCAGCTTAAATGCTGAAGCGCTGGAAGGCGTAGAAAAGGTAATGCCGGTTGTAACGCCTTATAAATTGGCCAGTCGGGAGTTCCATCCGGAAAATACCGTCGTGCAGATTGGTGATTTGACCATTGGCGGCGATGAACTGCAGGTTATGGCAGGGCCTTGCGCGGTAGAAAGTCTGGAACAAATGCTGGAGGTGGCTGAAATTGTGAAAGCCTCTGGCGCACGGATTTTACGGGGCGGAGCCTTTAAACCAAGAACATCACCCTATTCTTTTGCCGGGTTAGAGGAAAAGGGCTTGCAATATATGGCGGAAGCGCGGGAAAAAACTGGACTGAAAATTGTCAGCGAAGTCATGGACCCTCGCAGTGTGCCATTGGTAGCCGAATATTGCGACATTGTGCAGATTGGCGCCCGTAATATGCAAAACTTTAATTTGTTGCGGGAAGTGGGTAAAATTCAGAAACCGGTTCTGTTGAAACGGGGATTGTCCGCTACCATAGAAGAATGGATTATGGCTGCCGAATATATTTTATCTGGCGGTAATGAACAAGTCATTCTCTGTGAACGGGGCATTCGTACCTTTGAGACCTTCACCCGCAATACGTTGGATTTGGCAGCCGTGCCAGTGATCAAGGAGCTGACCCATTTGCCGATTATTGTGGATCCCAGTCACGCTACTGGTAAATGGAATTTGGTACAGCCTATGTCCCGAGCGGCCATTGCTGCCGGTGCAGATGGCTTGATGATTGAAGTACATCAGACCCATTGCATGCGTTGTCTGATGGACCGCAGTCGCTGAAACCGCATAAATTTAAAATGGTTATGGAAGATTTGCAGCAGGTTGCTCAGATTATGGGCAAAGAAACTGTAATAGAAACGAGGGCTGTCGCATCTGCTGTGGCAGCCCTTCTTGTATTCAGTGCGATAGCTGTTGATTGGATTTGTGCAAAAAGTGCAAATCTTTGGCAGGAGGACTTTTCAAAATGGAAAGATTATATTATTATTAAAAGTAAGGTTTTGTAAGAATATTGGGGAGGGATACCATGAAACAGTGCATAGAGCCCAGTAAAGGGCTGCGGGGAACCTTAACTATTCCCGGCGATAAATCGATTTCGCATCGTTCCATCATGTTTGGTTCGCTGGCAGAAGGAGACACAGAAATTACCGGCTTTTTATACGGCGACGACTGTTTGAGCACAGTGGGTGCATTCCGCAGCATGGGGATTGAGATTGATGTAAGCGATGAAAAAATTATTGTACATGGAAAGGGCTTGCACGGTTTGCAAGAGCCTGACAATTATATTGACGTAGGAAATTCGGGCACCACCATCCGTTTGATTTCTGGTATTTTGGCCGGTCAGCCCTTTAATACGGTGTTAACCGGCGATGCCTCTATTCGTAAGCGTCCGATGGGACGGGTGATCAAACCGTTGACGGCTATGGGGCTAAAATTATCGGTCGGCAGGGTAATACGCTGGCGCCGTTGGCCATTGAAGGGAGCAAGCTGCATGCCATGCACTATCAGTCGCCGGTGGCCAGTGCGCAAGTTAAATCGGCGGTGCTGTTGGCGGGGCTTTATGCCGATGGTTGGACAGAAGTAACCGAGCCCAGCTTATCCCGCAATCATACCGAATTGATGCTGCAATCCTTTGGCGCCGAGGTGGAAACTGTCGGCAATACGGCCAGAGTAAAAGGTAATCCGCAGCTAAAGGGGCAAAAAATTGAAGTGCCTGGTGATATTTCCTCGGCGGCTTATCTGCTGGTAGCTGGCAGTATTATACCTGGCAGTGAAATTTGCTTGAAAAATGTCGGCTTAAATCCGACTCGCACCGGAATTATCGACGTGTTGCTGGCTATGGGAGCCGATTTAACCATTCTCAACGAGCGGGTCAGCGGCGGAGAAAAAATGGGAGATATCGTAGTGCGCAGCGCGTCTTTGCATGGCACTACCATTGCTGGCGATTTCATTCCCCCGCCTGGTAGATGAAATTCCTGTTCTTGCAGTGGCTGCGGCCTGTGCTTCCGGTGTGACGGAAATTCATGACGCGCAGGAATTGAAAGTAAAAGAAAGCAACCGGTTGGAAACCGTGGCGCAGGGCTTACAGGCTTTTGGTGCTGAGATTACAGTGCTGGAAGATGGTCTGCGCATTGTAGGCGGCAAGCCCCTTACAGACCGGTGCAATCTGCAATAGCTTTGCCGACCATCGCATTGCCATGTCGATGACCATTGCAGCCTTGGCAGCAGAAGGCGCGGCAGAAATTGAAGGTTTTGAAGCAGTGTCAGTGTCTTGGCCATCCTTTTGGAGTGATTTGCAAAGGGTTAGAGGTGAAATAAATGATAGACGCGCAGACAAAATTGTTTGGATTGCTGGGTAATCCGGTGGGCCATTCCATGTCGCCCTTTATGCACAATATTTTTCTGGAGCAGTGCGGAATCAATGGCGCTTATCTGGCTTTTTGCCGTGGAGAAAGAAAATATCGGCGCAGCCGTGCGGGGGATGCATGCGCTGGGCGTGCAAGGCTGTAATGTGACCATTCCTCATAAGGAAGGCGTAATTCCCTATTTGTGCGGCATGAGCAAAGCGGCACAAGCTTGCGGCGCAGTGAATACGCTGATTTATACGCCTGACGGTTACTTTGGCGATAACACCGACGGCGCCGGTTTATTGGCGGCTCTGGAGGCCAAGCATCATTGGCAGGCTGCCGGACAGCGCATTCTTTTGGTAGGTGCTGGCGGTGCGGCCAAAGGGGTGTCGGTGGCTATGGCGTTACAGGGTGCAGCGAAAATCTGCATTGCCAACCGCAGCATGGAAAAAGCGGAGCATCTGGCGGCGCAAATTGCAGCGTTGAGCCATACTGAAACCGAAACAGTATCTTTGCAGGAGTTGCAAAATCCAGAGCTGTATGAGCAGTATGGTACGATTGTGAATACCACATCTCTGGGGATGTCGCCCAATTTGGACAATATGATTCCTGTCAATATCCAGGCGCTGCAGCCAGCGCATTTGGTAGTAGATTTGATTTATAATCCGTTAGAAACCAAGTTGCTGCGATTGGCGCGGGAACAGGGCGCACAGACCGCTTCCGGCTTGGGCATGTTTATCTATCAGGGTGTGTTGGCTTTTGAAGCATGGACCGGCGTGCGGCCAACAGCCGATGCCATTGAAGCCCAGTTGATAGCTAAGCTGAGCGGAAAGTAAAAAGTGAAATGGAGAAACGTGGGGAAGGTAGCGCGATTTAATTTGAAAGAAAGGCGTTTCTATGGTGCAACACAATAAATGTCGTACTTATTTTAAAATTGTAGGCAATTTTAATCCTGATGAGGTTACAGAATGGTTAGGTTTGCAACCAGATCAGGTATGGCATATTGGTGATAGCCGTAAGAATAATACGACCTATGATTTTGCTGCTTGGTTTTCGGAATGAACAGTGAGTATAATATTATTGTAGAAAAACAAATGCTGGCAACAATTGCTCCATTACAAACCAAAATAGATGTATTACAGCAGATAAAAAATCAATATGATGTAGATTTTATACTAGAAATAGTTTCAGAAATATATGTGGGAGAAATAACACCCTGTCTAGCGCCTAGTCAAGCTGTGATGCAATTTTGTGTCGCGACGGAAACAACGCTAGATATAGATTTATATGCATATCATGATGATTCAGAGGTGGTGCCGTGAGCTACGATTTGGATTTTTGGAAATATCAAGACGGCGTGTATTTAGACAATCAGACTGTGTATGAAAAAGCTTGCTGTGATGGAGAACGGGTAGAAGGCTTAGAGAAGTTGCCGATTGGGCAAATCCGGCAGCGCATTGCCGATTGGCAGCGGTTGGATGGGGACAACTATGAAAAAAAGGGCGCTGGCGCTTTTACCGTGTTTACCACATCGCAGATTGTGCGTATTGATTGCTATGGGTTATCTGGTTTTGACATGAACAGATTGATTGATATTTTATTGGAGTTTGACTGTCCATTTGTATGATCCCCAGTTACCGGCCCGCTTTGACGGGTAGTGGATAGGAAGCAGCGTTTATAGATTAGAGAAACCTTAAGAGGTGATGGCTTTGATTCGTTATTTAGAAGGCAGGGGAATCCACGGGAAAGGTTCGGTGGCTATTATAGAAGGGCTGCCGGCAGGCATTCCCCCTTGATTTGGAGTTTATCAATACACAACTAGCCCGGCGGCAGGGTGGCCATGGCCGCGGCGGCAGAATGAAAATTGAAAAGGATAAAGTAGAAATTCTCACAGGTGTGCGGGATGGAAAAACATTAGGTTCTCCTGTGACGCTCATGGTGCATAATAAGGATTGGGCTAACTGGGAGAAAATTATGTCGGCCGAGCCAGGCGCGGCCACCGACAAGCGCAAGGTGACATTGCCCCGACCTGGTCATGCCGACTTGACTGGCGGTATTAAGTATCATCAACAGGATTTGCGCAATATTTTAGAACGCTCCAGCGCCCGGGAAACAACAATTCGTGTAGCGGTGGGCGCTTTGGCGCAAGACGTGCTGCGTCAATTTGGCGTAAAGCTATGGGGCCATGTGGTTAGCATTGGATCGGTGGAGGCGCTGCCCAATTATGAGAATCTGAATGATGGGCTATATGAAACGCCGGTTTATTGTACTGACAAAGAAGCTGAGCAGGATATGGTGCAGTTGATTGATAGGGGCAAAGAGCCAGGGTGATACCTTAGGCGGTGTGGTAGAAGTGGTGGTGCAAGGGCTGCCTTTGGGAATTGGCAGTTATGTGCATTATGACCGCAAGCTGGACGGCCGTTTGGCGCAGGCTGTTATGAGCATCCAGGCCTTTTAAAGGGGTAGAGATTGGCTTGGGCTTTCAGGCTGCTGTTTTGCCCGGCTCTCAGGTGCATGATGAAATTTTTTTTATGAAGCGGGCAGAGGATTTTATCACAAAAACCAACCGTTGCGGCGGGCTGGAAGGCAGTATGACCAATGGGGAGCCAGTGGTTATTCGTGGGGCTATGAAGCCGATTCCCACGCTGTACAAGCCATTGCACAGTGTAGATTTCCTGACCCATGAAGAAGGTCTGGCTTCGGTGGAACGGTCTGACGCCTGTGCTGTACCGGCGGCAGCGATTGTGATGCAGAATGCTGTGGCTTGGACTATTTTGGAAAGCTTTTTGGAAAAATTCGGCGGCGACAGCTTGTTGGAAGTACGACGCAATTATGACAGCTATGTGGATTATGTGAAGGCGGCCATGCAATGAAGAGTCTGATTTTGATTGGCTTTATGGGCACAGGAAAACAACCTTGGGTAAAGAACTGGCCAAGCGGCTGCAACTGCCTTTTGGTGGATTTGGATACCGTCATTGTACAGGAACAGCAAATGGAGATTGGTGAAATTTTGTCCGTTTTGGGGAAGAAACATTTCGGCAGATGGAGCATGAGGTGTTGTGTCGTTACGCGGCTCAACCCAATTTGATTATTTCTCCTGGCGGCGGTGCTGTGCTGCGGGCGGAAAAAAACCGTGCAGTTATGCGGGAGCATTGCTTTGTTATCAGTCTTTTTTGGCGCAGCCTCAAATTATTTTGGAACGGTAAATCAGGAGCGTACGGTGCGGCCGGTGCTGGAGCAGCGAGAGCCGGGGCAGAGTAAGCTAGAGCGCATTGAGCAGGTGCTGGCGCAGCGGATGCCCTGTTATCGGGAGGCAGATTTATTGCTGGATACCAGCCATTGTCCAGTAGAGCAGTTGGCAAATCAAGTAATAACGTGGTTAAAAGAGCAGACGGGAGAAGCGTTATGAAGCTATTAAAAAATTGGAAGTGTCGTTAGGGTCGCGCAGCTATGCCATTGAAATCGGTACCGGTTTATTGTGCTGCTGCGGTGAAAAAATTGCCGAGCTGGTAAAAGGGCGGCAGGCTGCCGTGATTACCGACAGCAATGTGGGGCCGCTTTATCAGGAAACGGTGCAGAAAAGCTTGGAGCAGCAGGGATTTCAGGTGACTGTTATTGCCATCCCAGCCGGTGAGAGCAGCAAGAGTTGGCAGCAGGCAGAACATATTTTGACGGTGCTGCTGGAGAAAAATTCCATCGGGATAGTTGCGTAATTGCCTTAGGCGGCGGTGTGGTAGGTGATTTGGCCGGCTTTGTGGCCAGCATTTATCAGCGGGGCGTCGCTTTTTTCAAATTCCTACCTCTTTATTGGCGCAGGTGGACAGCAGCGTAGGCGGCAAGGTGGCGGTCAATCACGCGCTGGGGAAAAATATGATAGGCTCCTTTTATCAGCCGCGGCTGGTGCTCATTGATTTGGAAACTTTACAGACCTTAGAGCAGCGCCATTGGCAAAATGGTTTAGCAGAAGTGGTGAAGTATGGCGTTATTTATGATGTTCACTTTTTCCGCTTTTTGCAGGCTCATGCAGAGGCTATTTTACAGCGGGATTTGGAAGCTGTGGCAGAGGTGATTGCCGATTGCTGCCGTTTAAAAGCGGATGTGGTGGCGCTGGATGAAACAGAAGGCGGCGTGCGCGCCAAGCTGAATTATGGACATACCATTGGTCATGGCCTGGAATTGGCCGGCCATTATCAGGGCTATCTGCACGGAGAAGCGGTGGCAGTAGGTATGGTGCTGGCTGCTCGCTATGCAGCGGAACAGGGCTTCTGCGATGCTGTGGTGGAAAGTGAATTGAAAGAGCTGTTGCAGCAGTTTCAATTACCCACCCAGGTGGATAAATCGTTGGCGATAGAAGATATTTTAAATGGTATGCTGTTGGATAAAAAGTGCAGGATGGGCAGTTGGTGTTCATCTTGCCAGAAAAAGCTGGGCAGTGTTAAAATTGTAAAAGGCATTGAGCAGGAAGCAATTCGAATGCTTCTGCAAAAAGAAATTGAGGCATAGAAGGTGAAGCGATGAAAGCAATTCGTGGTGCGCACACCGCACAGGCCAACACGGCGGAAGCTATTCGTAGCTGCACGCTGGAATTGTTACAGGCGATTATGGAGGAAAACGGATTACAGGCGGAGAATATTATTAACGCAACTTTTACAGCGACAAAAGATTTAGATGCCGCTTATCCTGCCAAATTTGCTCGGGAGCTGCCGGGATGGGATCAGGTACCGCTGTTCTGTGTGCAAAGAAATGTATGTGGAAGGGTCGCTGCCGTCCTGTATCCGTGTTATGCTGTTGACCGAGCAAGATAACAAGGCTGCGGTACAGCATGTTTATTTAGGCGGTGCAGTGGGATTACGTCCCGATTTGACAAGATAAAAAGTTGAGTAGTTATTTCATGTTAAAGAAGTGAAAATTGTCAGGAAAGAAGGAGTTTTTATGTATACCACACGGTTACGTGCCGATAAAATGGCTGCATTAAAAGAAAAGGATACAGTGAAAAATAAAGTCATCACCATGCTGTTATCCGGTTTGACTTATAAGCATAAGGAATTGGGCCGCGACTGCACGGAACAAGAATGCTTGGATGTTATCTCCAAGGAGTTGAAGCAGGAACAGGAAGCTCTGGAAATGGCGCAGGGCCGGGAAGATAAAATGGCCGAGCTGCAAGCGGAAATTGCCATTCTGGAAAGCTATCTGCCTAAACAGATGAGCGCTGAGGAAGTGGCAGCCGCTGTAGCAGAATTGATTGCCAAAGCCGGCTTGGAAACGACTGTGAAAAACAAAGGCATGATTATGAAAACCGTTATGGGTGAATTAAAAAGGCAAAGCGGACGGCAAAGTGATTGGCGCTGCAGTGGATGCCTTGTTAAAATAAACGATGCACAAGGGCTTGTCGGCTTAAAAATGTTGACAGCCCTATTTTTTATAGGAGCATGGTATGAATTACAGACAATTTCTGTTGGAGGACGTTGCCGATATTGCGGCGCTTTATGTGGCGTCGTTCAATGCGCCGCCCTGGAATGAGCAGTGGACCTTGGAAACAGCCAGCCAACGGCTGCGGCAGATGCTGCAGCGGCCTAGCGCTTATGGTTTGCTGGCTTATGATGAACAGGGGTTTTGTGGCGTCATTCTTGGTGATGAGGAGCAGTTTTATGATGGCATACAGTTTCAAATTCGAGAATTTTGTGTGGATAACAGCCGCCGTGGGCAGGGCTTAGGGACAAACATTTATCAGGAGCTGGAGCGCCGGCTGCAGCAGCGAGGCATTGGTGAAATAATCTTGTACACGCTGCGGCATCCCGCTGCCGAGGGTTTTATAATAAAATGGGCTTACAAGCCAACGAAGAGATGGTGTTTATGCAGAAAAAGCTAAGCTAACTTGCAGACAAATAAAAGCCCCGCTTGCAGGGCGGGGCCGACGTCATTATTTTGCTGTGTTATATTGCTGTTGAGCAAAAAGCTTTGACTGCTTCTAAATCTTTTGGTCTGGATGACCTTTCACCATATCGAAATTTTTCAGCATTTCTTTGGCCTGTTCCTGCATGACAGGGTCGTTCAACAGCTTGAGGTATTGCTCCTGCACTTCCAACGGCATTTTGCCGGTACACATAAAGGTACCCAGCAAGGTTGCGCCCTGCGGTAAATATTGGGCGGCGTTGTCCAGAATTTTCTGATAATAGGCATCGCCTTCGCCAAAACCGGCGGTACCGAATAAAGCAATTTTAGTAGCAGGCAACTGCGCCATTACTTTCTGCGATTGTTCCGGGCAAGATAAACGGTCAGCCCAGAAGCCGTAGAAAATCAAATCAGCGTCGGCAAATTTTTCCGGGTGCTTTAAGGCTTCGATGGTGGAATAAAAGCATAAACATTCGTCTTCCGGTAAGGAATGGCGGATGGTTTGGGCTACTTTGGCGGTATTGCCAGTGTGACTATCATAAAGAATTGCATAACGCATGAGAAAAAACCTCCCTGATGAAAATAAAAATCTTATTACTATTATACACCACTTGTCAAGGGGTGAAACAAGAGAAAAAATCTTTTTCCCTGGCAGTGAAAATGGGGTATACTGAAGATAGTGGAACGGGAAGGAGTTTTGGACGATGAAGTATCAATTAGAATGTGAAAATTTGCAGGCGTATTTAGCGTCCAGTCATTATATTGATTGGCAGCATCCTTTATTCAGCAAAAGGCAGCGGAGCTGTTTGCTGCATGTAAAGATGAACGGGAAAAGATAAAGGTAGCTTTTACCTTTGTGCGGGATGAAATTCCCCATTCGGGTGATATTGGAAGCCATAAAATTACCCATACGGCCTCGGAAGCTTTGGCTGAAGGGGAGGGAGTCTGCTATGTCAAATCTATGCTGCTGGCGGCGTTATTGCGCAGTCAGGGCATTGCCACAGGCTTGTGCTATCAGCGGTTGGCGCGGGCCAATGACCATATTATTCATGGGCTAAATGCTGTTTATTTGCCGGATTTACAGAAATGGGTGCGGATAGACGCCCGCGGCAATTTGCCGGGCAAAAGAAGCCGAATTTGATGTTGAAAAGCCAGAGCGGGAACAATTGGTATTTCCAGTGCGGGCAGAGTTGGATGAGGTGGATTATCCGGTGATTTACGCAGAGCCGCCAGTGGCAACCACCAAGGTGTTGGAGGAAAATACCGATTGCGTGGAGTTATTGCAGAAAAAATTGCCGGAACGGCTGTAAGGGAGAATTCAATGACAAAGAAAAAGCAGAAAAAGCCGGTGTCGGCGGAGCACGCCAATCAAACGGAGAAACTGGCAGAGCGCAAGCCGAGTAAAAAAGAGAAAGGCTGCTGCAGAGCAGCAGAAAAAAGAATTGAAATCAAACGGCAGAAATTTTTATGGCGCTGCCATGGTGCTGGCGCTGATTGCTGTGATTATCAGTTTTGCTTCTGGCTCTGCTTATGGGCAGGAGATCTACCGTTGGCTGCAGGTGGGCTGTTATGTTTTGATGGGCTGCTGCGGCGTGTTGATTATGCAGGCGGGTCGCTATGAAGAAACAGAAAAGCGGCGGAACCGCATGAACTCTATGGGCATGGTGTTTTTGATGGTGGCTTTCGGTATGGGACTTGCAGAGTTGGTTATGATGCTGCGCGGATAAAGAAAAAAGCTGTGTATTGCGGAAGTTGTTCTTCCACGATACGCAGCTTTTCCGTTTTATTTCGCTTTTTTCTGCATCCATTGCTGCAACGTTTGGCAGACTTCGTTCAATGGTTTGCGGATAATGGGCTGGTGGGGCAGGGGAATTGAGAAAGTCCTTGCCGTAGCCTTTGCTCAGAAGCCGCTTATCCAGAATGATGATGGAGCCCCAGTCGTCGGCGGAGCGGATGAGCCGTCCGCAGCCCTGCCGGAATTTGAGTATGGCTTGGGGCAGACTGTAGGCGGCAAAGCCGTTTTTGCCTTGGGACTGAATATATTCCATCTTGGCGCTGGTGATGGGTTTGGTGGGTGGTTGGAAGGGCAATTTGGTGATAATCAGGGTGGTTAATCCTGTGCCTTTTACATCCACGCCTTCCCAGAAGCTGTTGGCGCCTAAAACAATGGTATTTTCTGTTTTGTTCAGGCTTTGCAGAATACTGGTGCGGTTGCCGTCCTGTCCGTGAGCCAGAATGTTGTAGCTGCTCAGCGCCGGATTGCGTTTAAGTGCAAAATAAGTTTTGTTCAGCATGGCGTAGGACGTGAATAGCACCAGCACACCGCCAGTCACCGACTGAAAGATTTTTTTTCCAAACTGCTAATCAGCATAGCCGAATAGGTTTCCTCACTGACCTGGGAATAGTCGGCAATGTCAGTGGGAATGGCAATGCAGGATTGTTTGGAATAGTCGAAAGGTGAGGGCGTAATGTACGAGATATACTCGCCTTCCTCCAACAGATAAAGCTGTGCCGTATATTTCAGATTATTGGCAATGGCCAGCGTAGCTGAGGTGAGAATAACGCTTTCATTGGTGTCAAAGAGCCGTTCCTTCAGCATAGGCATGACGTCGATAGGCGCTACCGAAAGGCACAAATTGGATCCCCAACTGCTGCGGATGTATTCAATCCAGTAAATGTCGTTTTGCGCTTCTCACCTACGAATGTTTCAATGAATTTACTCTGCTCCCCAAACCAACCTTGTTGGAAAACCAACTCTTTGCTAACAAATCGGTGTCTTCAAACATATCTATCTGGTTGCGAATATGGGAGAGCCGGTTGTGGACGGTGCGCACTAAATCATTGATGCGGCCCAATTGGGCCGCTAATTCCTGCCACCAGTCGCTCTTTCGCTCTTTGGCGGTGATGCGCCATTCATTGTTGTGAGAAAGCTGCCCTATGGTAAAGATATAATCAATGGCCGTTTTGATGTTGCTTTCCAAAAAGTCTACGTCCTCTTTGAGCTGCCGTTGGGATAAAAGCAAATCGTCATAGGCCTCGCTGGCTTCTGCCAAGTCTTTTACCTTATTGATAATTCGGGACACAACACTGTTATTGCGCAGTAAATGCTGGCTGTTTTTGCGCAAAATTCCAAATCCACCGTATCGGTAAACTGCCGGTGGCTTCATCCTCAAATTATGGGCCTCATCTACGATAATGTATTCATAGGAGGGCAGAATTTGATTTTCCAGTTTGATATTTTGTAACAATAGCGCATGGTTGGTAATAATGAGCATACTGTTTTCACATTCCTTGCGGTTGCGCATGTAGTAACAGTCGCGGAATTGGCCGCACTGACCGCCGATACAGGTTTCACTCTGGCTGGCAATCGTTGCCCAGAATTGTTGTTCCAGCTTATTGAGATTGAGCGTTTCTTTGTCGCCCTGGGTGGTGATAGTCAGCCAGTAGACTAGCTCCGCCAGAAAGATTTTTTCTCATTCCAGCTCACTGTGGCCGCCTGATTGAGATATTGCTGAAAGCGGCGCATACAAATATAGTTGCTGCGGCCTTTGCTCAATGCCACTGGAAAATCGTAATCCAGACATTGCTTGAGAAAAAGGAATATCCTTCTGATAAAGCTGCTCCTGTAATGCAATGGTGTTGGTAGAAACCAGTACCCGGCATTGGTTCTCGTAAGCCCATAACAGCGCCGGCAGCAGATAGGCAAAGGATTTGCCAGTGCCGGTGCCTGCCTCAATAATACCATGGCTGCTGTTCAAAAGGCGTTGGCAATGCTCTGCTGCATTTCTATTTGCTGCGGGCGGTGCTGATAAGACGGTGAAGCGTGGGCCATTAAACCGTCTGGTTCAAAGAATTTTTTGGTTTGATGGAAGCTGAGCAGCGGCCGTTTACCGTATACCGGCGCCGGCTCTGCAGTATCATACTTTTTGCCAATTTCCGCATGGGCTACCGCCTCGGTGCGGATTTTTTCTAGCCAGGTGACCAGTCCACAATCATCCTTTTCAAAAATGGCTAAAATTTTCTGCAACAGGAACGGGTTTAGTTGGCAGGCTTTATCGCTTAATGCCAGCAATACCTGCGCAGTACTGTCAGCGTCCTGCAAGGCGCGGTGAAAGCCCTGGCTGTTAATGCCCAACGCACCGGCGATGCTAATCAGTTTATAGCTGGTTAAGGTGGGCAGAAAAATTTTGGCCACATCATGGGTATCCACCCACTGATTGGGCAGTATCCGGCCCAGATGCTGTTCCAACATCCCTTTGTCGAAGCTGACATTGTGGGCTACCAGCATAAAAGTCTCCAATGAACTCCAGCACAGCTTGCTCTATATCGCACCAGTGAGGCTGATGCTCCACCATATCATCGTCAATGCCGGTGAGCTGCACAATATTTTCCGGAATGGGATTGTAGGGGCTTAATCAGTTGGCTGTAGCGGTCGGCAATCTGTCCGTCGATTACTTTCACCATGCCGATTTCAATAATTTCTGATGATTGGTCCAGACCGGTGGTTTCCGTGTCCAGACAAACAAACGATAGTTTCAGCAAGAGAAACTCCTCCAGTTCTTATAGCTGCCAGCTATTGAGATATTCCTGCTGTTCAGCGGTGAGGCTGTCAATGGTGATGTTTAAAGCCTGCAGTTTAATCTGTGCCACCCGCTGGTCGATTTCTTTGGGAACAGAGTGAACGGCATTTTCCAGTTCAGGATGATTGACCACATATTCTAAGGACAATGCCTGCAATGCGAAGGTTAAGTCCATAATTTCTGCCGGATGTCCGTCGCCAGCGGCTAAGTTAACCAAGCGGCCCTCTCCTAACAGATAAACCTTGCGACCGTCGGCAAAGCGGAATTCTTCAATATTGGGTTTGGTCTGCGCATGGCTGACGCTTAAACGGTTCAACGCTTCTTTGTCGATTTCCACGTCAAAATGGCCGGCATTCGCTAAAATGGCCTTGTTTTTCATCACCTGGAAGTGTTCTTCGGTAATGACTTTTTGTCGCCGGTGACCGTGATGAAGTAATCGCCCAACGGAGCGGCGTCCACCATTTTCATTACCTGAAAACCGTCCATGATGGCTTCAATAGCTTTGATGGGGTCTACTTCCGTTACAATGACTTTAGCGCCCAATCCTTTGGCTCGCATAGCGGCGCCTTTGCCGCACCAGCCGTAACCGGCCACTACTACGGTTTTGCCAGCCACTACCAGATTGGTGGTGCGCATGATAGCGTCCCAAGCCGACTGACCGGTGCCGTAGCGATTGTCGAAGAAATATTTGGTCAGTGCGTCGTTTACGGCAATCATAGGAATTTTCAATGCGCCGTCTTTCGCCATGGAGCGCAAACGGATGATGCCGGTGGTAGTTTCCTCAGCGCCACCTAAAATATTTTGCAGCATTTCCGGATGTTTGCTGTGAAACAACGGAGTCAAATCGCCGCCATCGTCAATGAATAAATCGGGCTTGGTTTGAATCAGTGCTTCGATATGGCCGAAATATTCTTCATCGGTTGCGCCATGCCAGGCAAAAGCAGTCACGCCGCTGTCAACCAACGCGGCGACCACATCATCCTGCGTGGACAGCGGATTGCTGGCCGCCACTGCAACCTGCGCGCCACCGGCTTGAATGACCAGAGCCAGATAAGCAGTTTTGGCTTCCAAGTGCAGACAAATAGCCACCCGTTTACCGGCAAACGGCTGTGTGCGACGAAATTCTTCTTCTAACTGATTTAAAATGGGCATGTGATTTTTTACCCAGTTGATTTTATCGTGACCCTGTGGTGCCAGAGCCAGATTTCTGATTTGACTTTCCATGTAAAATCCTCCTAAACAATTTCCCAGCCAATAAAGTTGGCAGATCTATTTTTAACGGCCAAAGCCATTATCATATACATACCTTTTCATTATAAAAGAAAGAGGGGGTAAATTACAAGTGATTTATCATTGACAGAATAGGTCTATCGTGATAGACTTAGAAAAAAAAGAAAGGTCTATCGTGATAGACTTGAAAGGGACGTGGTAAGATGGACGATTTAAAATTGTTTGACGGCGAATATAAATTTGCCTGCTTGGTGTGGGACAATGAGCCACTGGGTTCTGGAGAGCTGGTAAAGCTCAGCGCGGAAAAGCTGGGCTGGAAAAAATCCACTACGTATACGGTGCTGAAAAAATTGTGTCAAAAAGGTATCCTGCGCAATGAAAATGCGGTGGTGACGGCGCTGGTGAAGCGGGAGGCTGTACAAAAATATGAGAGCCAGGCGGTGATTGAGAAAGCCTTTGATGATTCCTTGCCTAAGTTTATCGCCTCATTTCTCAGCGACCGCAAATTATCGCAGCAGGAAGTGGCGGAGATTTTGGAGCTGATTGAACATCATCGGGAGACAGAACTGTAAAGGTTTGCGCAGTAAGGAGGTGCGGGATGGACCGATTGTTTATTACAGTATTGAATATGAGCATCACGGCTAGCTGTGTGCTGCTGGTGGTGTTGGTACTGCGGTTGATATTGCAGCGGATGAAGGTACCGAAGTGGATGGTGTGCCTGTTGTGGATTGCGGTATTTTTCGGCTGTTGTGTCCGGTGGCGCTGACCAGTGAATACAGCTTGCTGCAGTATGTTCCCAATGGGAAGGGGTGGTGCAGTCGGTACACAGATGGAATATATTACGCCCGATGTATATGTGCAGCAGCTACCGTCGGTGGCAAAGCAAACTGATGTGGTTGCGGAACCATCTGTTGTACAGCCTACGCAGGAGATGGAGCGGGTTGCTGGATATGATGAAGGGAGGGGAGCGTTGGTTTCATTATGCTGCTGCCGGTGGTTTGGTTTATCGGTGTGCTGCTGTTTGCCTCTTACAGCGGTTGGCAGTGGTATGGGCTGCGGCAGCGGGTGGCTACAGCTACGCGAGTGGCTGAAAATATTTATGAGAGCGACCGTGTTGCCAGTCCCTTTGTGATGGGGCTGCTGCGGCCAAAAATCTATCTGCCGCTGGGACTGGAGGGAGCAGCGCGGAACTATGTTGTGCTGCATGAGCAAAGCCATATCCGGCGGGGCGATTTATGGTGGAAGGCCATCGCTCAGATTGCTTTAATACTGCATTGTTTTAATCCGCTGGTTTATGGGGCCTATTATTTGCTAGGTCAAGATTTGGAACAAGCCTGCGATGAAAAGGTGGTGGCCTGTCTGGGCAGCGCTTGCAAAGCAGATTACAGCCGCACGCTGTTGGCTATGAGCGTAGCCAATCGCCATTTGCTGACGCCGTTGGCCTTTGGGAGAGTAGAACCAAACAGCGGGTCAAGAATATTCTGCAGTATGCCCGACCAACGGCGGAGGCTTTGCTGGTATGGGCAATCATCGGCATTATGGTGGCAATATCCTGCCTGAGCAATCCCATAGCGCCGTCATCAGAAGAGAATCTGTATCAACAGGAATCCCGGCAGTCCATTTTTTATCAGGATTACTATTTGGACTTACAGCCCGATTTGCAAGCGGTTTATGAGATTTTATGGCCCGATAATCCTTTGCAGCTGCGGCAAATGATTGCCTATCATCCCAAAGGAACGCTATATAGTGTGACAGAATATGAGGTGCGGGAAGACATTGTACAAAATCCAGAGGAGCGCAGCGGTAATTTTCAATTAGCACCAGTGATTATGTACAATTTCAACAACAGAAGCCACAAATAGAGCAGTATATGCGGGTGGCGATGGCTTTGCTGCAAATTGAACGAGCTGATGCTATGGTGACTTATCGGCGCAGCGAGAAAACGGACGTTGGTCAGTATTTGGATGTGGCGTTAACCTTGACTGATGCACCGCAAAATCAGATGGAATTGCAGCAGCTGTTAGAAGCTTGGGGGATTGAACGGGCAGAGGAACGGGCCGCTCAATTATGGCCCACTGGGGAAACCATGCGGCGCAGGAGCAGCAAATGCTGGAAGTGCAGGAGGCGTTTCCTTTTTATGATATGATTTGCTGCGGTGCCTTGTCCTATAATTTTAGTTTACCGGAGCCAGGAACTTATTCTGTGCAATTTACTGTGGACGAACGGGATGCCTATTTGCGGGAGCGGGAAAAAAAACCAAGGCTGGATTATGAGAAATCGGCTATTCTGTTGTTTGCCCAATATCCGCAGTTGGTTGACGTAGAGTTTTGTTTCTTAGGGCAGTCTTTCATCTGGGGTACATCTTTCACCAATGAAACGCTGCACTTTAGCAGAAGTGAGATGGAACAGCAGTGTGGTTCGCTTGCTTTATTGGCAGATAAGACAGTGACGGAGCAGGTGCAGCCGTGGTTTGCCAGGGCAGAGGCTTTTGGTGTTCGGAGCCATATGGACAGCCGCAGATGGATTTTTATGAAAAATTGCGGCGCATGGAATGGTACTATGATACAGAAAAAAACAGACGCTCATTATGCAAGCGGAGAAGAATACAACAGTCTGCGGTTTTCCTTGCTGCCAAACCAGTCTCCTGTGGATGGCGGCTGCTATTTGCAAATGGAATTTGTGAAGCCTTGGGAGGAACCGGCAGCAGAGCAGAGTGTTTCGTCCGTCTGGATTTATGGTAAACAGGCTCAATGGCAGGAGCTTATTGCACCGACGGTGACAGAAACGGAACGCTATGAATACGCTGCAAGGCGGGAAATTCTTTGTTCTGGTTATTACCGCATTGTGGTGTCCCGTTGGGATATGGAACTGCGCAAAGCCCTGGAAGCATTGGGCGGACAAGTAGCAGCTGAACAGGCAGCCCCTGGACGGTGATATATGAAGGAAGACTGACTTTCCAGCAGGAAATTTGAGCGGAATCTGAACGGCAAGGAGGTGCGGGATGGACAGGCTATTTATTACGGTATTGAATATGAGTATCACGGCCAGCTGTGTACTGCTGGTGGTGTTGGTACTGCGGTTGATATTGCAGCAGATGAAGGTACCGAAGTGGATGGTGTGCCTGTTGTGGATTGCGGTATTTTTTCGGCTGTTGTGTCCGGTGGCGCTGACCAGTGAATACAGCTTGCTGCAGTATGTTCCCCAACGGGAAGGGGTGGTGCAGTCCGGTACACAGATGGAATATATTACGCCCGATGTATATGTGCAGCAGCTACCGTCGGTGGCAAAGCAAACTGATGTGGTTGCGGAACCATCTGTTGTACAGCCGGTACAGGAGAAGGAATCAGCTATAGTATCTGTTGAACCGCAGAGCAGCAATCCGGCCGCATTGCTGCCGGTGGTTTGGTTTATCGGTGCTGCTGCTGTTTGCGGCCTACAGCGGTTGGCGGTGGTATGGACTGCGGCAGAGAGTAGCTACGGCTACGCGAGTGACAGATAATATTTATGAGAGCGACCATGTTGTCAGTCCCTTTGTGATGGGGCTGCTGCGGCAAAAATCTACCTGCCGCTGGGATTGGCAGGAGAAGCGCGGGAACATATTGTGCTGCATGAGCAAAGCCACATTCGGCGGGGCGATTTATGGTGGAAGGCTATCGCCCAGATTGCATTGGTGCTGCACTGGTTCAATCCGCTGGTTTATGGGGCCTATTATTTGCTAGGTCAAGATTTGGAACAAGCCTGCGATGAAAAGGTGGTGGCCTGTCTGGGCAGCGCTTGCAAAGCAGATTACAGCCGCACGCTGTTGGCCATGAGCGTAGCTAATCGCCATTTTCTGACGCCGTTGGCCTTTGGGGAAAGCCGAACCAAGCAGCGGGTCAGGAATATTCTGCAGTATGCCCGACCAACGGCGGAGGCTTTGCTGGTGTGGGCAGTCATTGGCATTATGGTGGCGGTATCCTGCCTAAGCAATCCCATAACGCCGTCGGCGGAAGAGAATCTGTATCCGCGCCCGAGATCGGAGCAAACGTTATTGCAGCAAGCCTATTGGAAAGATCAAAAGAGCAATTTGCTGGACTTATATCAGATTCTTTTTGCAGATGATCCGTTAAATTTGGCAAAAAACTCGATAGAGCTGGATTGTTATCTTGATTGGGGAGTGGGCGACCCTATGGGAGCATTCACTTTTCACACGAAAAAGTGTGCAGGGGGGTTTGATGAACTGCAGAAGCATTGCGCTGCTCAATATATGGAGATAGCCAGCTTCTTGTATCAAATGAAAGGTTATGATGGGGCTGTTTTTTATCTGAATAGCCTGCAATATATGGGAACAGAGATGCAGATTTGCACTCAGTCGGAGCGAAAAAAACGCGAGCTATATAAAAGATGGTTTCTATGCTTTGCTGGACCGTGTGGAATTGTCCTTATCGGACGAGCAGATGGAACAGGCGTGGCAATTGGGAAAGCGGATCGGTCAGCAGCAACGGCAGATGGAAGTGATTGCAGAGCAGTTTTCTGACTATGACCTGTTATGTGATATTGACGTTTCCGGCATAGATCAGGTAACAGTTCGGCTATATCAGTCGGAAACCGCAGCGGCGGTGGAACGCAATGAGGTAGACTATCGCAAGCTGGCGCTGTTGATTTTTTTCCTATTGTCCCGATTGGCAAGAGCTGCAGGTTGATTTATTTGGGCGGTACTTTGCTGCCAGCGAGGACAGCGGATCATGGGAGCTGAATTATCAATTGCAGTATTCCAGAGCAGAATTGGAGCAGCAATATGGGGTTTTGAAGCTGGATACCTTCCAGCCGGTGAAGGAACAGCTGCAAAGGCTGTTGGTGCAGGTGCAGCCGATTGTAAGGATGATATTGTATGTTCGCCGCAAATGGAGCTGGCTGATAGAATGCGACGGGTAGAATTTAATCCGCTGGTGCCGTCGGCATCTCTGTTCGACGGTATTCGGGGAGAACGGCATTGTCTGCGGTTTTCTTTATTGACGGGGCAGTTCCCGAAAGAAGATGGCTGTTATTTACAAATGGATTTTGTTACGGCGGGCGGTTATCGAAATACGCCACAGTTGGTGGAAAGCGCATCTTCTTTGTGGATTTATGGCAAGCAGGCCCAGTGGCAGCAAACAGCAGAACCGGTACTGCAATGGCAGACGGCAGAGGCTGGCATGTGCAGCCTTCGATATGAAGGGGCATATTACATCACGGTGTCCCGCTGGGATCAGGATTTGCGGGAGGCTTTAGAAGCCTTAGGCGGTGAACAGCTGGCGGAAAGTCCGTCGCCTTGGACAGTGGTATATAGCGGAAAATTGACTTTTCAGCAGCAACTTCCACAGTCGGTGATTTGCAATGCAGCGGCAGTGTGGCAGCGTGCAGAGCGGTCCAGCGAATATGTATGGCGGTTGTACGAGAATCAAGATGGCGAGGGATTGGTGTAAAGATAACGTTTGCCTGAACTGTGGCAAATATTGAAATAAAAACTGTTTTATTATATACTGGCTGTAATAAAAGCAGAAATGTGGGATGGATATGGGATTTTTTGATAAAGGTTTAAAAGGGCCAGTGTTTTTTGAAAGAAGATAGTCATGCACAGCGGCAGTTGGAGCAGTTGGAAGCTTTGCATACAGATGATGCAGAGCTTCGTAAGAAAATAGATAAAGACATAAAATTGTTGAAATATGGTATTGCAGGGGAGAAACAAATTGCTTTTTGAGTTAAGGAATAGCCATATACCGATGTATATTCTCCACGATTTATATCTGGAGCATAATGGCTTAACTGCGCAGTTAGATTATGTGTTAGTTACGAAGGGGAAAACCTTTATACTGGAATGTAAAAATTTATATGGAAATATAGAGATTAATAATGCAGGGGATTTTTGTACGTACGGTACAATATGGTCGTAAATATGAGAAGGAAGGAATTTATTCGCCAATTACGCAGAACCGGCGGCATTTGGAGTTATTGAAAGCGATCATAAGTGAAAGACAGCCTAACTTTTTACGGCGGGCGATGTTTGAAAAATACTTTTATGATGAATATCGTTCTGTGGTGATTTTAGCCAATCCACAAACAGTGTTGAACGCTAAGTTTGCCAAAAAGGAGATTAAGGAACAAGTCATAAGAAGTGATCAACTGATTGCTTATATCAAACGTATCAATGCAGGTGAAACGTATGCCAGTGCTGCATCAATGCAGGAGTTTGCCAATTTTCTGTTGTCAATACACAAAGAAATTTCAATAGACTATACGGAAAAATATAAGAAAGCGATTGCAGAATCTACAGTGCAGAAAAACAATTTAGGTGATTTGGCTATTGCGGAGGAAAATTGCTTTGTCCCAGATGTGGCGCTGTTATGGTAAAACGGCAAAGCAAAGCGAGGAGCCTATGCGGGAAATGTCTTTTGGGGTTGTTCTAATTATCCAGAATGTAAATGCATCGTGAATGTTGAATCTTCTAAATCAATGTAAAATTTTGTTGGCCGTTTCCGTAAAAATAACAGGCGCTGCCCAAACATGCAGCGCTTGTTTTGTCAAATTGTTTCCAGAGCAGACAGGCGGCAAAATTGGTTGCTGCGCATATCGTGTTCCTTTCAAGAAGCGGCTAGCATGGGTGGTGGAAAAATTGCTGGAGCATGGAACCATTTATGCGCAAAAAACGACCACTTGTGACAGAACTGTAGCCGAGTTTCCAAAATTCATGTTAGAATAGAGCAAGCAAGAAACATGTCGCAGATAGGTTTTGTTTGGGTTTGGTTGCGCCTATGGGAAAGGACGGATGGCAGCATGCAGCGTGTAAAAAAATGGAGAGCAGTGGCAAGGGTGCTTGTTTTGCTGCTTTTGTGCGGTTTTATGACAGTCAGCGCGGTGACACGGCTGGAAGAGCCGGTTTTCACGCAGGTTTATTATGCGCAGAACAACGATCGGCAGGAGCATGTCGTCTATTTTACATCATTCATAATGTTGAAAATCAGTGGGGCGAGCCTTTCCGTTTTGTTTTCCCGAGGAACCGGCTATTCCTTTGTAAGCTACAACCGGTAGAGGAGTATGGGCAATATTCAACTTTGATGGAGCAGGACGGGCATAAATGGCAGCAAAAGGAAAACGCATCTTTGGCCGATATTGTGTGGAATTGCTGGAGCTGCGGTTTGTGGTAACGGAGGACGATTTGCAAAACGGCGCGCTGCATCTGACACAGGGTAAGGTGTATTTTCAGGGAGGTTATTATCAAAATTTGGATTTGGGCGATGTGCTGATTTCGGCGGCGGGAACGGTTGTCGATGACAGCGCTGTTCCGCGGCACTCTATGGCGTACATCTCCATTGGAGAATTTTCAGAACGGCCTTATTTTTTCGGATTTTGGGCAGGTGTGGGCCTATTTGCAGGCCAATTTATCAATGGATATGGATTAAGTGGAAAGCTGTTGTGGGAAGCATACAATCAACCTGCGACAGCTTTTGCCATATTGGTGCTGCTACTTTTATCAGTGTTTGCATAAATTGATGGACAAATGTCCTTGCTAAATGATACAATGAGAGCGAGAAACAGAAAACCAAATACAGGACGAGGGGAATTGCGATGCGAAAGGGAAAATGGATTTGCTGGTTGACGTTGTTGGTATGCTTTTTGTTGCCGGGGGCAGCTTGGGCTGCTGAGGTGCCGGAAGTAACAGCAGAGGAATACCGGTATTTTTGGAGTGCTTTGCAAGCAGTTATGGCTATGTGGATGAAACAGAGCTTTCACAATATAGTGATGCCACATTGCAGGCTATGGTAAAAGAAGCCGTAGAAGAAGAAATGGGCGATTACAGCGACGAATTGGAGTTTATATTGTGGGATGATTATGGCTTTGAAGAGAAAGATTTTGGACGGTTTTCGGAGACGGAACTGGAAAAATTTATGGCCCGTGCTTTGGCTGACTGGTCCTATTCGTTCACAGTATGGTGTTTACAGGAAACGTATCAGATTGAAATAGATCCGGCTGACTATACGCCGCAGGAAATTGAGGCCATATATTATAAAGCTGTCTTAGAACAGGAATATCAGATTACGGAGGGTGTGGAGGAACTCACCTGGTATCAATTGGAGAATTTGTATGATTGTCTAGAGATGCAACAGACGTTACAGGAAAACTATGGTGTGACAGAAGATCTGTCTGCTTATACCTATAAGGAATTAATTGATTTGCAATATCGGCTTGCAAAGGAGAAATCTCTGCGAGAAGACTATGGCGTAACGGAGGATTTGTCTGGCTATACTGATGAGGAATTGCAGAAACTGTGTTACAGATATTATTATGAACAGTCTTTGCGGGAAGAGTATGCTGTAACAGAAGATTTATCCAGATATACTTTAGAAGAATTAGAAGAATTGTATTATGCTTTGGAGGAAGATGCTTGGGAAAAAAAGAACAGGAAAAATGGGAGGAAGAAGCCCGCACAAGGGTGAATATTCAAATTAATGGCGAGAATATGTATTTTACAGACGGAGAAGCCGATGACTGGTGGAGCCAGTATGCTGCCTATACTTCCGATGTACGGCCTGTGATGAAGGACGACAGAGTGTATATCCCATTTCGGGCGGTGTTTGAAGCTTTGGGCGCGGAGGTTGCTTACGATGCAGCCAGCAAAACGGTAACAGCGAAACGGAGTAATCGCACGGTATCTTTTTACAGCGGGGCAACCGCAATATGTGATGGATGGTGTGACCATTCTATGGATGCGCAGGCTTTTGTGCAGGATGGCCGTACCTTTGTGCCGGTGCGCTTTGCTTCGCAGGCATTGGGCGCAGCCGTTGGCTGGGATTCTGAAACCGTACCGTAGTGATTTTGGAGCGGAACAAGTATATCAAACGCTATCAAGGGAAATTTACGGTATTGAACAAGTATTTGCAGCATTGGGACTTGGGCGAAGGCAATCTGGCTTTGCAGGGTAATTTGAGTTTGCGCTGCAAATGAGCGGAACCGATGGGAAAACTGGCGAGCAGATGGACATTCCTATCAATTTGACCATGGAAATACAGGAGTTGACATCGGAGGATGTCGTCAATCTGGAGGCGGCTGTAAAGCTGGATATGGACAAGCTGGTGGCTTTATTGCAGCGTGAAGGCGCATTAGACGCTAAAGCTGTAACTATATTGAATGCTTTTAAGGATTTTCGGCTGCAATATATTCTGGACGTGAGCAAAGGGCAAGTTTTATCTCAAGTCGGAACTGCTGGATTTGTTAGAAGGACAGAAGAATGCCTGGTACCGCGTTGATATTGTCGATTATTTAGAAGAAGATGGGTATGCGGAGTATCAGCAAATCATTGCCGAAGCTCTGCAGGAAGCCGGGCAGCAGCGTGACTTGGATATGGACGCATTGGTGGCGGCGTTGGTCAACGATATTTCTGTGACCGATTCCGATGAAGTAGAAAGCATGATAGGATTTTTTGGACGGCATGCTGCATGTGGTAGGCGATCAGTCGTTGGGCAAAACGGCAGAGGGCTATGAGCGCAGCATGGAATGTACGGACTGGGGCTATGGCGCCAAGCTGGTGTTCCAGGGTGATAAAAATGCGATTACCGGTCTGAAAATTACTGCAGATTATGCAGACGATGCAAGCAGCTTCCATTTTGTGCTGGAAGAACAAGACCATGTAATCCAATTTGTGATAGCGGGCAGCACAGAGGAAGGGGAAACGGCGGTAACGCTGAATTGCAGTGGACAGATGGCATACAGCATTACCGCTGCAGAGCCGGTCAGAACGCCGGAGGACGGCAGTCCTGTGTATGATTTGCTGAAATTGATTGAAGACTATGCTGGTTCTTGGTATGAATATGAAGAAGAAGAGGCCGCATAAAGAAACGCAGTGTGAAAAAATGGGCTGTCGCTTCAGGGGTTTGTTTTGATGCGACAGCCTTTTTGTGTATGTTGATAAAATTTTTATCCGGTTATTCTAATGATTGCAGAAGGTTTGGTTATTGCGTTTCTTCGGGAAAAACGCCGTCTCAGGTGCAGTCTGCTGCTGCATGGCTGGGATACTGTCAGTATTCGGCTTTTCGGTTGACGCCATTTTTTTTGATGGGCTTCATCACTTGTTCTGCTTCGGGCAGCATCAGCGGCGCCCAAAGAGAGGTGGTGATAGCGTGCAGCATCCGTTCACGGACGGTGGAATTCATAGCTTCCAGCCGGGAGAGTTCTTCTTTCATGGTATGCCGTTTGGTAATGCCGTCGGCAGGACAGTTATTGGGTACCACCGGCAGTTCTAATTGTCTGGTAGCGGTGATGATATCTTTTTCGTAAACATAAATCATGGGCCGGATAACGGTGATGTCGGCGCGGGACAAATAGGTGCGGGGCGAGAAGGTGTGCATCCGCCCTTCAAAAACCAGACTCATCAGAAAGGTTTCCAGCGCGTCGTCTAAATGATGGCCCAAAGCCACTTTGTTGCAGCCCAGCGCTTTGGCAGTATGATTGATGGCGCCGCGGCGCATATTGGCGCACAGGGAGCAGGGATTGGTTTCTTTGCGCTCCTCGTAGACAATGCGGCCAATGTTGGTTTGCTCCAGATGAAAGGGAATGCCCAACTGCTGGCAGTATTGTCCGATAATCTGATAATCGTTATTCCAGCCGACATCAAGGAAATACCTTGCAGTTCAAAGGGAATGGGCAAGGTTTTTGCAGCACCGAGAGGGCATAGAGCATAACGGTGCTGTCTTTGCCGCCGGATAAGCCTACGGCGATTTTATCATAGGGTTGAATCAGGCCATATTCGCGGCTGGCTCGGCGAATTTTAGCCAGAAGAGGTTTGTTATATTTGCGCCACATGGGCAGGACTCCTTTCTATGAAACAGGCGATGGATAAACCTAGTAAATAGCTTCGATATTTAATTATAAGGGAAGACGGTAAAAAAAGCAAAATAATTATGGTTGTTCCACAAAAAAGTATGTTATAATAAAAACCATATATAAAATCAGGCTGTGAATCAGACAGAAGATGGGAGTGCAGACAGGATGTTAAAATTAATTGATGGCAAACAGCTGGCGCAGAAGCGCCGGGAAGAAATCAAGCAGACGGTAGAGCAGTTAAAGGCGAAAGGCATTGTGCCTGGGTTAGCAGTCATTTTGGTAGGGGAAGACCCAGCTTCGCAGGTTTATGTGCGCAACAAGGAAAAAGCCTGCCAGGAGGTTGGGTTTTATTCGGAGGTATACCGCCTGCCGGAGCAGACCAGCCAGGCAGAGCTGCTGCAGTTGATTGACCGCTTAAATGGCGACGCCAACATTCATGGCTTATTGGTACAGTTGCCGGTGCCTAAACATATTGATGAACAAGCAGTGATTTGTGCGATCAGCCCCAAAAGATGTGGACGGCTTTTTGCCGGAAAATCTGGGGTCTTTGCTGATTGGCCAGCCGGCTTTTGAGCCTTGCACCCCGAAAAGGCTGCATTGATTTGATTAAGCAGACCGGTATCCAGATTGCGGGGAAAAAGGCTGTGGTAGTAGGGCGCAGCAATATTGTAGGCAAGCCGGTGGCTATGATGCTTTTGCGGGAAAACGCCACCGTTACCATCTGCCACTCGAAAACGCAAAATCTGCGGGACGAACTGCTGACTGCCGATATTGTGGTAGTAGCCATTGGAAAATCGAATTTTATTACCGGCGATATGATTAAAGACGGCGCAGTGGTGATTGATGTGGGTATGAACCGTCTGGAAAACGGCAAGCTGACCGGCGACGTGGACCGGGCCAGTCTGGAAGGCCGCGACTGCTGGCTGACGCCGGTGCCGGGCGGCGTAGGCCCCATGACCATCACCATGCTGATGAAAAATACACTGGAGAGCGCCCTGCGATAGGAGGATACAACATGGAACGGCAGAGAACCGAATTGGACCAGAAAATTCTTCTGATTTGTGAAGATATCGAACAATGCTTGAAACGGGCGGAACAACTGCCCGGTTATAACGACAGCTCGTCTTATTATTGCCGGCTGATTACATTAAAAGAAAAAATAGCGACGGAGCGCCGCTTGCAGGAAGAAATCAGTCTGCCCTGCCGTTTTTGCTGGAACATTTTTCCCTGTTTTTGGGCAAATGGGATTATACCATCGGCTGCAAATACGGACAAATACAAAGCGGACGGGGTATGCTGTCCGATATAAAAATCGGCGAATGGGGCAATATCAGTTTGATAATTGACGGTTTGGAAGTGACTTGGCGGGATGCGGATTATTGTTATATGTTTTATCCCGACAAAGTAATTTTACGGCCAAAATCTGTGGGAAAAAATGATATTTATCTCTATTTTAGCTATGCCTTTAAGTATGGCAATGTGTTGAGCCGGTTTTCGGATGTGGCCAAGGACCCTCAAACTGCCTATTGGCATCAGGAGCTGCAGGAAGATTAAAGTGTTTAGCATAAGAATGGCATTCTTGCATAAAATGAAAGCAATGGTCGACGTTTCAATCACAGAAAATAAAGGAGTACAGGTATGCAAAGAACATTCATTATGCTTTTGCTGCTCTGTCTATTGTTTGCGGGAGCGGCGGGCTGTGCTGCAGTAAATCCGGCAGAACCGGAATCGGAGCAGGAAGAAGCGGCGGAAGAACCGGTGGCCGATGCGGGCATCCGTGTGTCGGGCACGGTGGTGGAGGCTGCAGGCAAGCAGGTGGACTTGGCGGAAAAAAATGAATATGTACGCGCCATTGTGCGCTGCCGGTGGGTAGAGCAGAACAAGGTTGCCATAGAAGGCAGCCTGAGCGGCAGCAACAGTCAGGAGGTGTACTTGGCCGTGTATGATGTGGTGCGGGAGCTTTATGTGTATGAGCAATACGGCAAACAATTTATCTGGCAAAACGATGATTTGGATACCTTGATTTATGTGGTAGATTATGCCAAGGACAAGGAGCCTTCCCGGGTGTTGAACAAAAAAGATGTGGTGTTGTATGAAACCGGTGCGGAAGAGCAAATTCAAAACATTGCCTATGTGCCGAAGGGCGTGAAGGTAGAAATCAGCGATTTACATGGCGATAATCTCCGGCAAGTGGTGGTAGAAGCGTCTAGCTGAGAACATGTCTACTGCATATAAAACGCATAATGTTGAGAGATTGTTTAACCGATATGTCGCATAGGACGACAGGATAGCTTGGTATAGCTTTTCTGTCGTTTTTCTATTATCGAAAATTATTTGTTCTATTCGAAATCGTGAATAAAAATGGGTTCACTTTTTTTAAAAAGTGTGTTATAATAAGGTTGAAGCGCTGCAATACTTTAATGAGTTGAAGCTATATGCAGTAGGGTAGAATTGCAGGAAAAAGAAGGATTGTGTAGTATGGATGTAAACGTGAATACCAAACTGGTTACCTTATTGGGAACGCCTTTAGGGCAGTCTTACGCGGCCAGGATGCAAAACAAAGGCTATCGAGCGGCGGGGCTGGATTTGCTCTATTTCTATACGGAGACAGATCAAAGTCATTTGGGCGATATTGTCAATGGCATCCGGTATATGAATTTTGCCGGATTTGCGGTAACCAAGCCTAATAAGGTGGAAATTTTAAAGTATTTAGATGAGCTGGATCCATTTTGTGCAAAGATGGGCAGTTGTAACACGGTAGTAAAATCGGAGAACGGTAGACTGGTAGGTTATAATACGGACGGGTCCGGTTTTTACAAATCTCTGACCGAAGAAGGACAGATTGACGTAGCCAAAAATACGTTTTTCTGTATCGGCAGTGGAGGCGTAGGCCGGGCTATTTGTTTTATTTTGGCCTATCATCATGCCAAGAAGCTTTATATCACCGATATTTCTGCAGAAAGCGCCAAAGCGCTGGTGCAGGATATTAATCAAAAAATTTTGAGCCTGTAGCGGAGTTTGTGCCCTATGGTCAGTATGGGCAAACGGCCCAGTGCGATGTCATCATCAACGCCAGCGGCGTTGGTATGGGTGCAACAATCGGACAAAATCCTCTGCCAAAGGAATATATTCGTCAAAATCAGTTCTATTTTGATGCGTGCTATAATCCGGAAAAACGCAGTTTTTGCTGGATGCGGAAGAAAAACACTGTCGGATTTTAAACGGATTGGGCATGTCGCTTTATCAGGGCGCTGCGCAAATTGAACTGTGGACAGGAAAAGCGGCTCCTGTGGAAGTGATGCGGCAGGAGCTGCTGCAGATTTTAAAACGAGATGCCGTGACCGGCGTCTGTTTCGTAAGGAGAGGATTTTTTATGAAAGTAATTCGATGGTTGGACGCCCATCTGGAGGAGACCTTATTGGCCATCCTGCTGGTGGTAATCGCCTGTGTCAGCTTTTTTGCAGGTGATTATTCGAAAGGTGCCGTGGATTCCTGCTTTAACCTGGGCTGAGGAATTTTGTCGGTTCTGTTGGGTGTGGAGTGTATTTTTATCGCTGCCCTATACGTTGCGTATGGGCAATATGTTGCGGGTAACAGCGCTGCTGGATATTTTGCCGGAAAAAGTCATGAAAGTACTGAATATTTCGGTTTATGTGGTTACAACGCTGTGCATGGCTGTGCTGGCCTTTTATTCGGTGGCTGTGGTGGGCAACATCAAAGCCAGCAATGAATTGTCACCAGCTATGCTGTGGCCTATGTGGATTGTCTACAGCGTTATGCTGATTGGCTTTGTGCTGGGCACCCTGCGCGGTGTGCAGCAGGTTTGTATTCATACGCTGCGTTTTCATGAGAAGGAATTAAACACGGCAGAACAGGCTATGCTTGACGCCAAGGCAGAAACTTTCAGCGTAAAAAGGGGGCGATGAATAATGGCGGCTCTCTTAGTATTTGGCGTATTTCTGGTAGCCATTGTATTGTCCATGCCCATTGCGGTCAGCATGATTTTGGGCTCTGCCGCTCCGATTTTCTTGATGGACAAGGGCGGCTCTATGGTGCAGCTGTTAAACAACACCTTTTCCGGCGCCAACTCTACGCCAATTTTGGCGGTGCCATTGTTTATTTTAGGTGGCGTCATCATGGCCAAGGGCGGTATCTCCAAAAAGCTGTTTAACTTCTTCGCCTATTTTGTAGGCCGTCTGCCAGGCGGCTTGCCCTGCGCGGTGATTTTAACCTGCTTGTTTTACGGCGCCATTTCCGGTTCAGGTCCTGCCACCACTGCGGCAGTAGGCTCCATGTGTATTCCCTTTTTGACAGAACTGGGTTACGATAAAAAAATGGTCTGCCGGTTTGGTGGCAGTTGCCGGCGGATTGGGCGTGATTATTCCGCCTTCCATTCCCTTTGTCTTGTATTCGCTGGCTACCGGCGTTTCCACCGGCGATTTATTTTTAGGCGGCGTGCTGCCGGGGATTTTAATTGGCTTATTTTTAATGGTTTATGCGGTTATTTATTGTATCCGGCATGGGGAAGACAAAGCGCAGATTGAAGTGCGTATGCGGCAATTGCGTTCCGGCGGTTTACGGGGTTTTCTCCGTTTGTTTCTGGATAGTTTCTGGGCCTTATTGTGTCCGGTGATTGTGCTGGGCGGCATTTATACCGGCTATTTCACGCCGACAGAAGCAGCTACGGTTTCGGTATTTTACGCACTGCTGGTGTCTTTATTGATTTATCGTTCTATTCGGATAAAAGAGATTATTCCGTTTTTATGCGAATCTATTAAAACCTATGGCGGTCTGGCTTTTTGTGCTGGCCTTTGCCACGGCCTTTGGACGGGTATTGTCTTTGACCAAGGCGACTAAAGTGGTAGAAGCCTTTATTTTGAACAATTTCCATTCCAGCTTTACAGCGCTCACCGTGCTGGTGGTGATCTTCCTGCTGTTGGGCATGGTGATGGATACCGGTCCAGCCATTATCATTCTGGCGCCTATTCTGCTGCCTGCTATGGAAGCGCTGGGCGTTGACCCAGTACATTTCGGCGTTATTTTGGTATGCTGCTTGTCCATCGGGCTGGCTACGCCGCCATTCGGCCTGGATTTGTTTGTAGCCGGCAATATTTCAGAGGAAAAGCCGACGACCATTGCACGGCGGGCGGTTCTTTTATCATTACCTTTTTAGTGGCGCTGTTAGTGATTGTATATGTGCAATGGTTTTCCACGTTTCTTCCGAATCTTTTATGATTCGTAGAATAAAATTTTTTAGGGGGTATATCCATGAAGAAGAAAGTAGTATCATTTTTATTGGTTGCCGCCATGTCCGTTTCCTTATTTGGCTGCGGCGGCTCCGATGCTGGGCAGTCCAGCAACGCAGAAGGCGACGACGCCTCCAAGTATGCAGACTTGGAAGCTGTTGAGCTGATTGGCGCCGATTCCACCGGTAAAGGTGCAGCAGGTCAGGTTTTTGGTGAATTGGTAGCGTCCAATGTAGAAGAAATTACAGGCGGCAAGTTGACCATTGATTATCATCCCAATGGCGATTTAGGCGGCGACGAAGATATTCTGCGTCAGATGCAGTCCAACGATATTCAAATCGTAGTTTGCCAGACCGCCCCTATCGTATCCTTTGTGCCGGAAATGGCTGTGTTTGATATGCCAATGGCGTTCTCCAAATATGACGGCGACACCATTGATGCGGTATTGAACGGTGAAGATTCCGAATTCCGCAATGCACTGGCAACTGCTTACGAAAATGCCGGATATCATTATCTGGGCATTCTGCAGAATGCAACTTATCGTTTAACCACTGCCAATGTAGAACTGAACACGCTGGCAGATTTCAAAGGTCTGCAAATTCGCACCATGAGCAACAACAATCACATGCAGTTCTGGACTGCTATCGGTGCTGAACCGACACCATTGGCTTTCTCCGAATTGTACATTGCGCTGCAAAATGGTACCATTGATGCCGAAGAAAATGCAGCCGATACTATTGTAGGCTCCAACTTTAACGAAGTACAGTCTGTATTGGCTTGCACCAACCATATTCTGTATGCCAACCAGATTTTGCATTAACAAGGACGCTTACGAAAGCTTAGACCCACTGTATCAGGAAGCTTTAAATGAGGCTGTACAACAGGCTCTGGCAGAAATGCGCCCACAGTTGGCCGATATTGACGCTGAAAACAAAGCTGCTTTTGGAAAAAGGCGGCATGACCATTATCACCTACGATAACGACTTCTTTGATGAAGTTTTTGGCATTGGATGCTGTACAGCAGCTGAATGCAGATATCGATACACAGGTCAATGGTCTGGGTACCGTGTTGCTGGATTCCTTAGAAGCAGCACAGGCAAATTAAAACGGAAACATAATCCGTTTTTGGGCTGTTGCATAAGAGCCGATGATTGGCTTTTTATGCAGCAGTTTTTTTATGTCTGGCAGTGGTACTGAGTACCCATTGATAATTTTGTTTGGTATCAGTTGTATTTTTTCCCTTTTCGGCTTGTTATTACGGCAAAAATAGCATATAATAAAATAGTTAGTTTGGTCGGTGAAAAAATCAACAGTAAGGAGGTTTACAGTCATTAAGAGTAAAAATCATGATGGCGTCAGTATTATTCCTTTGGGCGGATTAGGAGAAATCGGGAAAAATATGACGGCAATCAAATGTGACAATGAAATTTTGATTATCGATGCCGGGCTGATGTTTCCGGAGGAAGAGCTGCTGGGCATCGATATCGTAATTCCAGACATCAGCTATCTGCTGGAAAACAGAGATATGGTAAAAGGGGTGGTTATTACCCACGGACATGAAGACCACATTGGTGGTCTGCCTTATCTGCTGCGTGAAATCAACGTACCTGTTTACAGCATGAAGTTGACCATCGGCTTAATTGAGACAAAGCTGAAAGAAACTACCTTTGTCAATACGCCGAGATTACACGTGGTAAAGCCGCGGCAGGAGTTTAAGGTCGGTTCTTTTCGGGTGGAACTGATTCGCACCTGTCACAGCATTCCGGATGCAGTTTCTGTAGCGGTACACACGCGGTACGGCATTATTTTTCATTCCGGCGACTTTAATTTGACCAAACACCGGTTGATGGTCATTCCATCGACTATCAGCGTATTGCCGAATTGGGAAACAAAGGCGTTCTGGCCTTTTGTCCGACAGTACCAATGTGGAACGGCCTGGCTACAGTACCTCGGAAAAATCAGTTGGAGAGAACTTTGATAATATTTTTCGCGGCGCCAAAGAGCGGATCGTGGTGGCAACCTTTGCCTCCAACGTGCATCGCATTCAGCAGGTAATTAACGCAGCCTGCGATTATATGGGTGGCCATTGCTGGCCGCAGTATGGTGAATATCGCCAATGTGGCCCAGGAGCCAGGCTATCTGCAGGTGCCGGATAATACTCTAATCGAGTTGGATGAGCTGGACCACTATCCCCGCAATGAAGTGGTGTTATTGACTACCGGCAGTCAGGGCGAGCCCATGTCGGCGTTGACCCGTATGGCCATGTCTGACCATCGTCGGGTGAAAATTGAGGAGGGCGACACTGTCATTCTGTCCGCCTCCTATTCCGGGCAATGAGAAGCTGGTGTCCCGGGTTATCGATATGCTTTATCGGTTAGGGGGCCAAGGTAATCGCCGGCTCCAATAACGGCGTGCATACCTCCTCCGGTCATGCTTGTCGGGAAGAATTGAAAATGATGATTAATCTGGTGAAGCCTAAATATTTCATCCCAGTGCATGGCGAATACCGCATGCTGGTGAAGCATAAGCAACTGGCGGTGGAAGTGGGGATGCCGGAAGAAAAACGTATTTATCGCCGAAAACGGCAGCGTCATTGAGTTAAACGACCAGAAAGGCGCCATTACCGGCAAGGTAACAGCAGGCCGAGTGCTAATCGACGGTTTAGGCGTAGGCGATGTTGGCAATATCGTATTGCGGGACCGTAAGCAGCTCTCGCAGGACGGCATTTTAATTGTAGTGGTAACGCTGGACAGAGAACACAAAACCATTGCAGCCGGGCCGGATATTGTATCGCGGGGCTTTGTGTACGTGCGGGAGGCAGATGAGCTGATGGCCGGTGCCAAAGAGCGTGTGACGCAGAGTCTGGAAAAATATCTGGAGCGCAATATTGTGGACTGGTCCAGCTTAAAGACCGGCCTGCGCGACAGTCTGAGTAAATATCTTTATGAAAAAACACGGCGCAGACCGATGATTTTGCCTATCATTCAGGAAATCTAACGAAGCTGCGCAACCATCAGAAAAACCATAGCCGCTTGTATGGAAAGCGGGCTGTGGTTTTTTATTTTTAAAAAAAATTTTACCTAAAAGATAGACCTTTCCCGCTAACCCTATTGGTTGACTTAAAAATTTTTTTTGCAAAGTAGGTTAATCGCCAAAAAGCAGGTTAATTCACAAAAAAGCAGGTTAATTGCAAAATTAACCTGAAATTTGTTGATTAACCTGCTTTGACTGATACAGAAAAATGCTTTTATGCTGAAAGCAAAAGCAGCAAGGGTTAAAATTGTACCGAAATTGGAAAGAACGGCTGCAACAAAAAATAAAAAGAATGGGGCGAGGGAAGATGACACAAGGATGGATCAAGGTCGACCGCAGCTTATTGAGCATGGCATATTTGCAGACGGAGATTTATTGCGGGTGTGGATGTATTGTCTGCTGAAAGCAAATCACAAGGCGCGGAAAGTGCCGGTGGGACGGCAGATGGTGGAGCTGCAGCCGGGACAGTTGCTGTATGGCCGCAAGGCTGTCAGTCAGCAGTTAAATATGGGAGAAGGAAAATTGCGGGCGGTGATGGGGCAGTTGGTGCAATGCGGCTCCATTGAGATGGGACAGCAAGGACGGCAATCCGTTGTAACGGTTGTAAATTGGAATTTTATCAGAAGGACAATGCAGTGGAAGAAGCGGCCCAGACAGCAGACGACAGCCAGAAAGCAGCCCTATGTCAGCCGGAGGAACGTCAGCATAAAACCATACAGCAGCCGGATGAGAACCAACACGAAACCACAGATCAACCAGATGAGAACCAGATACCAGCCACAGACAAGAATGTAAAGAATATAAAGCATGATAAAAATGCAAAGAATGAAACAAGATCTCACAACAGGGCAGGACAGCAGACTGGCGCAGAAGGCAGATTGGCAAACGCACAGTCTGACGACCCTGCCGAAGAGCAGCCGGTGAATTGGCGCTGGCAGCAGGACGCCTTTGACCGTTTGTGGCAGCTTTATCCAATCAAAAAGGCCGTTACAAGCTGACAAAGGCTCAGATCGCCCAAGCGGTGGCCCAGGGCGAGGCGCGCATGGAGCAGGCCATCCGGCGTTATTGTCAGGAAAAGCAGGGGAAAAAACCGCGAATATTGGATGCATGGCAGCACCTTTTTTGCTGGCGGTTATCAGGATTATCTGCCGGAGGCAGTGGAAGCGCAGAGGCTTTCTGCCAATTTGCAGGAGGATAGCCGATGGGAGGGATTGTTTTGACGCACACTTGGACAGATGGAGGAACACAGCTTTTGGAGCAGATTGAATGTCGGGTAGCGGTGCAGCGGGAAGCAGGAGATTATCTGCAGGACGGTCTGCTGTATTGCGGCAAGTGTCATACCGCTAAGCAGGTGCTGGTGGAAATTCCCTGGCAAAAGACTAAGCGGATTTTTGCCTGCAAATGTCGTTGTCAGGGACAACAGGCGGAGCAGGAGCAGGCAGAGCAGGAGGCACAACAGCAATTTCGCCGCATACAGAATCTATTGCCCCAGGGCGTACCGGCAGCTTTGCTGCAAAAGGCCAGCTTTGCCGCAGCGAACGGCAGCAATTCAATGGCTATGCTGGCGCTGGAGCGCTATGTGCAGAAATTTGCCCAGATGAAACAGGAGAACATTGGCCTGCTGCTGCATGGTGCGCCGGGCACAGGCAAGACCTTTGCGGCGGCTTGCGTGGCCCACGCGCTGCTGGGCGCAGCGGCATACGGTGCTGATGACCAATACCGCCCGGCTGGTACGGGAGTTAAGCAGCTACAAAATTGATTTGACCCAGTATTTGCATCAGCTCAACTGCTACGAGCTGTTAATTTTTGGATGATTGGGCGTAGAGCGCAGCAGCGCCGCTGTGCTGAGAAAAGCTATATCTGGTCATTGACGAGCGCTGCAAAGCGGGCCGTCCCCTTCTGCTCACCACCAATCTGGAGCCGACCCAATTCAGGCAGGCCGACGACGGTTGGCAGCGGATGTATGACCGGATCAACAGCATGTGTGCGCTGCCTTTCACCGGCGACAGCAAGCGGGGGCAGCTGCACAGCCGCAAGCTGGCCATAGCCGTGCCGAGCTGTTAGGGTAGCAGAAAAAATTGCGGAATCTCCTTCCAAAGCCTGGTCTTTTTGTCAAGGTGATAATAGCATTGGAACAGGAGGGAGCAATTTGTTACTGGAATTGGTAAAACAATTGGCGCTGTTGACAGGCTATATGAGCCAAAACGCCTCTCCGCACCCGCTGAGCGAGGAGGAAGAAGCAAAATGCTTGCAGCGTTTACAGGAGGGAGACCAAGAGGCCAAGGATTTATTGATTCGCCATAATCTGCGGTTAGTAGCCCATATTGCGAAAAAAAAAAAATTTGACGGCACAGCAGAGGAACAGGATGATTTAATTTCCATTGGAACCATCGGCCTGATTAAGGGCATCAATACTTTTAAGCCGGATAAACGGGTGAAGTTGGCCACCTATGCCGCCCGTTGTGTAGAAAATGAAATCCTAATGCATCTGCGCGCGCAGAAAAAACGTAAGTGTGAGGTGTCACTGAACGAGCCCATTGGTACCGACAGGGATGGAAATCAAATCAGCCTACGGGATATTCTGGGGACGGAAGGCGATATGGTGGCCGAAACGGTGGAGATAAGCTGCGAATACCAACATCTACTGCAGAAATTACATTGCCTGACGGAACGGGAGCGCAAAGTGCTGGAACTACGGTATGGTTTAAATGGCGAGGAACCTATCACGCAGAAGGAAGTCGGGGCGCAGTTAAATGTGTCGCGCTCTTATGTGAGCCGTATTGAGAAAAAAAGCCTTAGAAAAAATTGACAGAGGCAGCAAAACTGCGGGAATAAATGTGAATTTTTACTTGCTATCTGTTGTGGATTATGGTATGATAAATATAACCAAAGAGATTGTTGCCAAAAAGAGTGGGGTTATCCCGCTCTTTTTCTTGTTTATATCGGAGGATTTCTGTAAATTTTAATTTAAGATAGATTAGGAGGTGGCGCAGATGGGAAAAATTGAAGATACAATTTGGAAAATGGCGGAGCCGGTAGTTTTGGAAAACGGTTTGGAGTTAATTGATGTGGGTATGTAAAAAGAAGGGGCCGAATGGTACTTGCGGCTGTTTCTGGATAAAGAAGGCGAAGACGGTGTGGATTTGGATGATTGCGAGTTAATTAGCCGTAAGCTGAGCGATTTACTGGAAACGGCGGACCCCATTACACAGGCCTATCGTTTAGAGGTTTCCTCACCTGGGATTGAGCGGCCGCTAAAGCGAACAAAAGATTTTCAGCGTTTTAAAGGAGAAAAGGTGCAGATAAAAACCTTTTCCGACGTGGAAGGAAAAAAACAGTTCATCGGAAGTTTGGGAGAAACCACAGAAGACACCGTTGTGATAGAGGTGGAGGATGTTCCAATCGAGATTCAAGAAAAAAAATCAGTAAAAGCCAATCTGGTGTGGGAATTTTTAATGAAGGAGGATTTATAAAAAAGTGAGTACGGAATTGTTGCAGGCATTAAATGATCTGGGGAAAAGAAGGGCATTGAACCAGCGGTTATCTTAGAAGCAGTGGAAGCAGCGCTGATTTCTGCTTATAAAAAAATTTTGGCTCTGCGCAGAATGTACAGGTGACCATTGATTCGGTAACCGGTGATTTTCATGTCTATACCTGTTACGATGTAGTAGAAGAAGTAAACAACGAAAAGACAGAAATTTCTTTGGCTGATGCGCAGAAACAGAACCCATCTTATGAAGTGGGCGATGTTGTGACAGAGGAAGTAACCCGCGGAATTTTGGACGGATTGCAGCGCAGACCGCAAAACAGGTGGTGGTGCAGCGGATTCGGGAAGCAGAACGCGGCATGATTTACAGTGAATTTTCGGAACGGGAAAGCGATATTGTTACCGGCACCATTCAGCGCATCGAAAATCGCAATTATTATATTGATTTGGGAAAAATTGAAGCGGTGCTGGGGCCTAGCGAACAAATTCAGGCGAAAAGCTATGCCATGTTTGACCGTATTAAAACTTATATTGTGGAAGTGCGCAAATCAGCAAAAGGGCCGCAGATTATGGTTTCCCGCACCCATCAGGATTGTTGAAGCGGCTGTTTGAGCTGGAGGTTCCGGAAATCCATGACGGCGTTGTGAAATCAAATCGGTGGCCAGAGAAGCTGGCGCCCGTTCCAAATTATCGGTGTATTCCCATGATGAAAAATGTGGATTGCATCGGCGCTTGCATTGGCGCCAAAGGGGCTCGGGTGCAGGCCATCGTTGATGAACTGCGCGGTGAAAAATTGATATTGTCAAATGGGTGAAGATCCAGGCATCTATATCGCCAATGCGTTGAGTCCTGCCAAGGTGATAGATGTGCAAATTAACGAGGAAGAAAAGAAAGCACGGGTGATCGTACCCGACTATCAATTGTCGCTGGCCATTGGCAAAGAGGGGCAGAACGCCCGTCTGGCCGCCAAACTGACTGGCTGGAAAATTGATATTAAAAGTGAAAGCCAAGCCCAGGAAGCTGGCATTGACTATGAAGAGCAGGACTACGAAGAACAAGAGTATGACGAACAGGATTACGACGATCAGGAGTATGAAGAAATCGAAGAGTATCTGGAGGACTAAGTATGCCGAGGAAAATACCGCAGAGAACTTGTATGGGCTGCCAAGCCAAAAAGGATAAACGGGAACTGGTGCGGATTGTTCGCTCTCCAGAGGGGAGATTTCTGTTGATCTTACTGGAAAAAAAGCCGGGCCGGGGCGCTTATATTTGTCCCGATTTGGAATGCTTGAACAAGGTTGTGAAAAGCAAGCGGCTGGAGCGTAGCCTGGAAACAACGATTTCAGAGGAAATCTATGAGATGCTAAAGGAACAATTATCATGAACGTAAAAAGAAGGCATTTTAACATTGCTGGGCTTTGCACAAAAAGCCGGAAAGCTGGCGGCAGGAGAGTCGGCAGTAGAAAATTTTTGAAAAAAGGTCGGTTGCTGCTTTTGGTTATTTCGGCAGAACTGTCTGAGTCGCGTAAGCGTTTCTGGCAGCAGCAGGCCCAAGTGTACCAGGTTCCGTGGATTGTATTAGAAGCAACGAAACTAGAACTGGGGCTGGCCATTGGGTCGTCGCCTCGGGGCGTAATTGGAATATTGGATCGGAATATGGCGGAGGCTATTATGAAGAAGATGCAGGATTGAGAATTTTTTGGGGGTGGTTTAATGAGTAAAGCTCGTATTTATGAAATTGCCAAAGAATTAAATGTGGATAGTAAGTTGATTGTAGAAAAATTAAAAGAAATGCATGTCGATGTAAAAAATCATATGAGTTCTATTACAGAAGAGGAAAGTGCCAGAGTAAGGCAGGCGTTCCAGAAGCCGGCTGCACCAAAGCAGCAGGAGAAAGGCGCCGGTGAGTCGGCTAAGAAGGAACGTCAGGCGCGGCCCAATGAGGAACGGCCAAAACGGGAGCCGGGCAGTCAAAGTCGCAACAACAGTTACAGGGAGAATGGAAAAAAGGATATGACACAAAAATCCGGTCAGAAACAGCAGAATACGCAGGCTAGACCTTCTGGCAGTGAAAACAGAGACGCTCGTCCGAATAAAGAACAAAGAGATGGAAAAGACAGTCATAATCGGAACAACAGCAATAGAGAAGTAGGCAACAACAGAGATAATACCAAAGAGAACAGAAATCGTGATAACCGCTCGAATCAGGAGCATAAAGGCGATTTTAAAGGCCAAAATAGAAGAAACGGCCAGGATGCTAATCAGAATAATAGAAACAATGGAATGAACAGTAGCGGCAAGAAAAATAACCGTGATGGTGGAAAAGACGGCGGCAAGGACGGCGGTTTCCGCAAAATCATCAGGATTCGGCCAGCAACCGCAAGGTTGGCGCCAATGCCAATCGGGCCATTCCTTCGGCGCCGGTTCCGCAGCAGCCGTCTAAGGCAAAGCCGGCCGCTAAAAATAATAATGAACATTTCTCCACGGATGCTGTGGAAGAACGCTATCAGGAGTGGAGCAGCAATCAGAGTCCAAAAGCCAGACCAGAACAGATTGCCCGGTCTAAACGCAACGAAAACAGCAATTTCAGAGCAAATCCGGCAAGAATAATAAAGGAAAGAACAAAAACAATAAAAACATGAGAAAAAGAGCCGCCAAGAGAATTTGCGGAAGTAAAACATCATGTTGTATTGGAAGACAGCATCACCGTACAGGATTTGGCCTATCAGATGGGGAAAAAAGCGACGGACGTCATCATGAAACTGATGGGAATGGGCGTAATGGCTACCATCAATCAGGATTTGGATGTGGACACCGCTACGATTATTGCAGAAGAATTCGGCGCTACGGTAGAAGTAAAAAGTATCGAAGGAAGAAGAACTGTTTACAGAGGTAGAGGATAAACCGGAAGATTTGGAATACCGTCCGCCGGTGGTAACGATTATGGGCCATGTTGACCATGGGAAAACCTCCCTGCTGGATAAAATCCGTTCTACCCACGTAACTTCTACTGAAGCAGGCGGTATCACGCAGCATATCGGCGCTTATCAGGTAGAAACCCACGGACAGAAGATTACATTCTTGGATACACCGGGTCATGAAGCGTTTACTGCTATGCGCGCTCGTGGGGCTCAGATTACCGATATTGCCATTCTGGTAGTAGCCGCTGATGACGGCGTTATGCCGCAGACCATTGAAGCAATCGACCATGCCAAGGCCGCCAATGTACCAATTATTGTGGCAGTCAACAAAATTGATAAGCCGGAAGCTGACCCAGAACGGATTAAACAGGAACTGACCAATTATGGTCTGGTACCGGAAGAATGGGGCGGCGATACCATTATGGTACCGGTGTCGGCGAAAAAAGGCATTGGGATTGACGAACTGCTGGATATGATTTTGCTGGTTGCTGAGATGGGCGAGCTAAAGGCCAATCCAAACCGTAATGCCAAAGGGAAGGTCATCGAGTCCAAGCTGGATAAAGGCCGCGGGCCGGTGGCAACGCTGCTGGTGCAGGCTGGTACGCTGCACGTTGGCGATTTCCTGATTGTAGGTACCACACAGGGCCGTATCCGCGCTATGTTCGATTATAAAGGGCGGTCTTTGAAATCGGCGGGGCCGTCGGTGCCGGTAGAAATTTTGGGCTTGAATGAAGTGCCGGAAGCCGGTGACGACTACATTGCAGTGGATAATGAAAAATTGGCTAAGCAGGTAGCGGATAAACGGCAGAAAGAAAAAACATCAGCAGGAAATTGCCCGCAACACCAAGGTGAGTCTGGAAGATTTATTTGCACAGATTAAAGAGGGCGAAATCAAAGAACTGAACATTGTACTGAAAGCTGACGTACAGGGTTCGATTGAAGCGATTAAACAGTCGTTGGAAAAATTGGGCAACGAAGAAGTGCGGGTTAATATTATTCGTACTGCAGTAGGCGGTATTCGTGAAGCTGACGTAATGCTGGCCGCAGCGTCCAACGCTATTATCATTGGCTTTAACGTACGTCCCGACAGCAATGCCCGTAAGCTGGCAGAAAAAAGAAGATATCCAAATCAATACCTACCGTGTCATCTATGAAGCCATTGAAGATGTAAAGGCTGCATTGTCTGGTATGTTAGACCCGGATATCAAGGAAGTGGAACTGGGCCAGGCCGAAGTGCGCAGCATTTTCAAAGGTGCCCAAGGTTGGCACAGTGGCAGGCTGCTATATTACTGAAGGCAAGCTGACCAGAAACGCCCGTATTCGTGTGGTGCGTGACGGCGTTGTCATTCATGACGGCAATTTAGGTTCGCTGAAGCGGTTTAAAGACGATGTAAAAAGAAGTGGCTAGCGGTTTTGAATGCGGTTTGAGCGTGGAACGGTTCAACGATATTAAAGAAGGCGATATTTTAGAAGCCTATACATTTGAAGAAGTAAAACGGGCATTATAAGCCTGAGAGGTGAGCAACATGAAAGTACGTCCAAACCGTGTAGGTGAGGAAATTAAAAAAAGAATTGGTTCTCTTAATTCGCAACGGCATCAAGGATCCGCGGGTGGATAGCTTGATCAGCATTACCGATGTAGAAGTGACCAGAGATTTGAGCTATGCCACCATTTACATCAGCCGTTATGGCTCGGAACAGCAGCGGCAGGATGCCTTAGACGGCATGAAAGCGGCAGCCGGTTTTATGCGCAGTGAATTGAGCCGGCGACTCAAGCTGCGCACTGTGCCGGAGCTGATTTTCAAGCTGGATGATTCGCTGCAATATGGGGCAAAAATCGAAACCATTCTGCATCAGATTAAGCAGGAACAGCCGCAAGAACCATAAGATACACTTGAGCAGAAGATGGGTTTTACAGGGGGAAACACAATGCAGCAAGTGCTAGTGCAAATCAAAGAGATTCTGTTGAGCCAAACGTGTGTCGTCATCATTTCACATAGCAATCCCGATGGCGATACGCTGGGCTCCCAGCTAGCCTTAGCCGGTGCGCTGGATAAGGCAGGAATTGAAACAATTCTGATTAATAATGACGAAGTATCTGACAAGTATCATTTTGTAGCTGGCAGCGAACAAATCCAGCCTTACAAGGAGGATATGACGCTGCCGGAGGTGATTGTGTTTGTGGACTGCGCCAGCTTGGAACTGGCTGGCTGCGATGAAACCACGGCCTTTTTGCAGGGCAAAACCATCATCAATATTGACCATCATACCAGCAACAAACAGTATGGTACTGTGAATTTTGTGGATGGAGAAGCCGCTGCCAACTGTCAAAATATTTACGAGCTGATTCGGGTATTGGGTATGCCCATTACGCCCGCGATGGCTACGGCGCTTTATATGGGTTTGAGCACCGATACCGGTAATTTTCTGTTCGATAACGTCTCCTCGGAAACGCTGCGCATTGCCGCCGATTTAAAGGACTGCGGTGCCGATACTAACAGTTTGCGCTGGTATATGTATGAAAGTTATTCGCACAAACGGATTGAGCTGATGAAATATATTTTGAACGACCTGCACATCTCCTACAATGGTAAGTATGCCTGGAGCAAGCTGAATTATGAAATGATGCAGCGGCTGCATCCAACAGCACCGATATTGATGGGCTGATTAATACCATCAAGAACATTGAGGGCGTGGAGATTGCGTTGTTGTTCCGCGGTGTGGCAGAGGATAAAACCAAGGTCAGTTTGCGCAGTAAAATGTGGTCGGATGTGAACAAAATTGCCGGTATGTTCGGCGGCGGCGGACATGTGCGGGCTGCAGGCTGCACCATCGAGGGGCAATGTGGAGCAGGCGGCGGAGCTGATGGTACCGGCAGTAAAAATCTATTTAGAAACGGAACAGCCGAAATGATGGATGGAATTGTAAATGTCTTAAAACCGGCTGGCTTGACTTCCCCATGATGTGGTGGCCAAGCTGCGGAAAATTTATCATACCAAAAAAGTGGGACACACCGGCACACTGGATCCAGATGCAGTCGGCGTACTGCCGGTTTGTGTCGGGCAAGCTACCCGTTTGGTTGAATATCTGACAGAAAAAGATAAAATTTATCGAACTGTGCTGAAATTTGGCCGCGAAACCAATACCCAGGACGGGACCGGCCAGGTTACGGCTACAACGGCGCTGCCGACGCTCAGTAAAGCAGAATTTTGCGCTGTAACGGAGCAGTTTGTAGGAGAAATCCAGCAGGTTCCGCCCATGTATTCGGCTATTAAAAAGATGGACAGCCTTTGTATAAATTGGCCCGTCAGGGGATTGCCGTGGAGCTTGCGCCCCGTTCGGTAACCATTCATGCCATCAAGGTGCTGATGTATAATCAGGAGTCGGCCATGCTGGAAATTCATTGCGGCAAAGGCACCTACATCCGCACGCTTTGTCAGGATTTAGGCCGGGCTTGCGGCAGCAGCGCCTATATGGCTTATTTGATGCGCACCGCCAGCGGAGCCTTTACCATTGAACAGGCTGTGCCATTAGAACGGCTGCAACAGGCAGAGCAGCCAGAAAAATTTTTGCTGGATATGAATACCACTTTAACCGATATGCCCGCTTTCACAGTGACAGCGCCAATTGTGCAGACCCGTGTGTTAAACGGCCTGGCCCAGCGAATTGCCGGCGTGGAAGCATTGACTGCCGGTACGGTTTGTCGCGTTATATCGGCAAAAAGGGCAGCTATTGGCCATCGGTACAGCAACGGGAGAACAGTTCCAACCGAACAAAGTTTTTAAGTGTGGTGAGAGCTTGTGACAACACAAAATTTCGCACCGTGGTGCTGGGCAATTTGACGGCTTACATCGGGGCCACCAGCAGTTGATTGCGCTGGGCCGCAGGATTGCCGATGAACATGAAGAAGAACTGGCGGTGTTTACCTTTCATCCACAGATGCAGCAGGTGTTTGACGATAGCTTTTGCTATCTTCTCACAGAAGAACAAAAACTGCGGCGCTTTCGGCAGCTAGGCGTGGATGTGGTGGAAACCGTTCCTTTCGAGCCTCGAATTTCCAGTCTGTCGCCGGAAGAATTTGTGCAGCGTATTTTGGTGGAGAAGCTGCAAGCCCGCCATGTTGTGGTAGGCTTTAACTATTCCTTTGGCTATCAGGGTGCTGGAAATCCTTCCCTGTTGCAGCAGCTAGGCGCTGCTTACGGAATTACCGTAACCGTTATGGATCCTTGTTATGTGCAGGGAGAGCTTGTCAGCAGTACGGCCATTCGCAACTATTTGCGGGCCGGCAATAATGTGGAAAAGGCCAATGCTTTGCTGGGCTATGCCTACGGCATGGAGGGTCCTGTTTTGTTGGGCAATCAGATTGGCCGTACCATCGGCTTTCCCACTGCCAATATCGCCCCTGCGGAACGGCTGTTATTACCTGCCAATGGCGTTTATGCAGCGCGCACCTATGTAGATGGCAAGGCCTATCCAGGCATTTTAAATATCGGGTTGCGCCCCACCATTGCTCATAGTGTGGGCATCAACATCGAAGTTCATTTATTTGATTTTGATGGGGATATTTACGGTAAGATAATTCGCACTGAGCTTCACTATTTCTTGCGGCAGGAAGTGAAATTTAACAGCTTAGACGGGTTGAAGGCCCAATTGGAGAGATAAGGCCAAAACGCGCCAGCTTTTGCTGCGGCGGAGAGTAGCTTGAAGAAATTTTTTTAGTTTGCATGAAAAATCAAGATGGATGACCCTTAGCAGCCTGCGACGGTTTGCTTAGGGTTATTTTTATGTAACACAGAATAAATGGTGTATCAATAAATTTTTACGCGATAAATTAGTTCTATCGGTTTGGCATAGGATGTTGCAGATTATTAGACAAAAGCCAACCGTGAAAGAACGTACGAAAAATAGCGGAAGAGAACAGACCATATTGGCCCAGGAGGAATGTCCCGTTGTTGCAGCTCAGTTTTTATCTGGCGATGATTGATGGCGAAGAAGAACAGCATAAATTTGAGCAATTATATCATGCCTATGAAGGGTTATTGTTATATCGAGCAAAGCAGCTTTTGTCTGATTTTCAGTTGGCCGAGGCAGCCAGTACCACGTTTGTATATATTGCGAAAAATATAAATATGGTAGAGCAGGTGGAGTCGCCCCGCACCAAAGCGTTGTTGCTGCAGGTGTTAAATCATACAGCCATTGATTTGGCCCGGAAGCAAAGAAGAGAGCAAAGTCATCGTGGGGACTTTGCGGAAATCGAACAGTATGTTGCGCCAGAAAGAACAGACGCTATAACGGAGCATTACTTGGATGAGGCCCTAGAACGGTTGCCGTGGCCTTATCAGCAGGTAATTCTGCTGAAATATGCCAACGGCTACAACAATAAAGAAATTGCCGCCTTGTTAGGTTACACCGTGAGTAAAAGTAGAAAAATTGCTGAGCCGGGGCAAAAAGAAATTGCGTCAGCTTTTGGAAGAGGTGCAGCAGCAATGAAATTCACAGAGGAAGAATTGCGCCGGGCGGCCGTTCGTGTGCAGGAAAAGCAGTTAGCAGCGTTACCAGCCCCTGAAACTTGTACCGATATCTTTAGTCCGGCTTACGCGCAGAAACTGCAGCAACTAAGTGAAGAATTAAAGCGTGGACAACTAGCACAAGCCGTTGCGCCCATGGGCTGGCAATACTATACCCGCCGCAGCATAGCGGCCATATTGCTGTGCTTTCTATTGGCTTGTGCCACCATGCCTGAAGCTGTGCTAGCCGGTTATCAGAAAATGTTAGAAACAGTGCAGGAAATCTGTGAACTATATACACAATTGCGCTACAATTCCCATGTAACGGTTAATACTAAATTTGTTCCGTTACAGCCGACTTATCTGCCAGACGGATTGGAAGAAGTAAAAAAAAGAAGAAATAGAAAATATGGTGTTGATTTGTTGTATATGGATAATGAAAATGGGAGATATTTTAAAATGTATCAATGCCTTTTTGACGGAAATCGATAGTGTAACTCATATTGTAGATACCGAAAAAACTGATATGGAAATTGTTTATTTTGGAACAGAAAAAGTAGAAATCTTTTTTTAAAAAGAATGAAATCTATTTCATATGGTCACATAATACTTATGAAGTTACTGGAAAGACAAATTTGTCAAAAAGAGGAAGTACTGCAAATTTTAAAATATATATGGTATAAACGTTGAATGGGGTTTTAATGTTTTTAACAATGGGGAAATTAACCGTAATGATAGTGTTTGAGCACAAAAACAAAAACTATGAAATTTTTTTCAAAATTTTTGTCCGAATTTGCCCAGCAAAAACGCTTTTATAAATAGAAGGGTAAAATAGAGGAGACTCTTTTATACTTCAAAATTTGTCAGGAGAGGAGGGAAAGCGTTATGAAAAAAACATGATGAAAAAAACAGTTGCGGCAATTTGCTTAAGTGCAGTGGTGCTGACGTCAGCACCAGCAGTTTTCTGCCCAAGAAACTGCTGTGGAGCCAGTTAATCAACAGGAAAGTGGCATTGCGCCCCACATGACGTACATTTCAGAGGCTAGATGTGCGTTATCTATTTCTGGTACTACCGCTACAGTGGACTGCTGGGTAAACGGAGATGTGCTTGACGCTACAAAAGCAAAGGTTATTGCTGAATGCAAAAAGTTAAAAATGGTAATAATTGGATTCCGACGGCTATTTGGACCGATACAAGAGATGGTTATGAGGCCTATGTGTATGAAACCAAATCGGTAGTAAAAGGTCATACCTATCGGGTAAAAGCCACTGTGACAGCGTGGGAAGGCGATCAGTCCGAAACACAGATTATATTTACCGATGAAAAGAACAGCCCTAAGCTATTTTTCTATTTTTTAAAGCAGTTGTAAACAGCCGTTCATGCAAATGAAGCGGTTTCTGAGCCATGGATACGTTACATGGCTAAAACGTAACAACACAGTGACCTATGAAATAGGTTGATACCAAACAAATGACCGCCCGCTGCACAGATTTTTTGCAGCGGGCGGTTTTTCTGCTCTTGCCCAAACTGATATTCTGTGCTATCATAGAACCATACAATTTGGCAAAAAATAACACTACAGAGATACAATTTTATTCTAGCAAGCGACGCAGCACCAGACGGAAAAAATAAGATGAGGTGCTGATTATGAAAGCAAATGTACGGTATAAGGACAGTGGTTTTCGTCCTTTTGAGCGAGCCAAAACGGTTGGTAGAAATCTATAACGCTGTAGAGGGACAGACTATCCTTTGGATACACCGGTGAAAATCAACACGCTGACCGATGTCCTCTGGAAGGACCAAATCAATGATTTATCCTTTATTTTGAACGGGCAGATGGTGGTGCTGATTGAACATCAATCAACCATCAACGAGAATATGGCGTTGCGGATGTTGTTGTATGTGGCGCGGGTATATGAGAAGCTGCTGCCGGAAAAGGCCATTTATAAACGCAAGCGGATTACCATTCCCACGCCCAAATTTATTGTGTTTTACAACGGTCAGGACCCGTGCCCAGAACATTACCGGCAGATTTTATCCGACGGATTCGTTGTGGCAGAGCAATCGCCTATGTTGGAATTGATAGTCGATGTGTATAATATTAATTACCAGCAGTCCTCTCCGCTCATTGAAAAGAGTGAGAGCCTACGGGAATACAGCTTATTTATCGCTCAGGTCAATGGAGAATTGACAGCTGGGTATCCCTTTGGAGAAGCGGTGACCAGAGCCATTCGGTATTGTATGGCGCATGATATTATGAAAGAGTATCTGCGTAAAAACGGAAGTGAGGTGGAGAATATGTTGCTGACAGAATGGGACAGTAAAGTGGCGTTAGAGGTGTGGAAGGAAGAAGCCATTGAGGACTGGCGGGAAGAATTCTTGAAGCAAGGCGCCGAAGAAGGGTTAAGACAAGGCAGACAGCAGGGCATCGAAGAAGGGTTGGAGCGCGGTCAGGAGCAGGAGCGGCGTTCGCGAATTCTAGCGCTGCGTGATGTACTTTCTCCTCAGGTTTTGGCAGAAAAATTTGAGGTGCCATTGACTATGTGTTGCAAATACAGCAGGAAGCGGAGCAGGCCGAAAAGAGACGGAAGAGAAAGCTCCATGAGCTTGTGAAACTCTGCTGAAAATTTGCTACAGCCTGATGAAGATTTTTCGCAATTATGTACATTAGTCAATGATGTGAGACTGAAAAAATGAAAAAGTTCAAAGTATAATAGACTGATTTTGCTGATGCAGGGGAAGGCGGAGCCTGACCGAAATCAGCAAAATCGGGCGGCCTTTAACGCCTCCCGTTTCTGCACAGGCGACATCCATCCAAGCACAGGCATAGGAATCTGATTAGAGCGCTGTAAATAACGTTTCATCTGATTCTGAAGATCATCGTAGGAATAAAATCGCAGATGATTGTAAAACCGTTCCTGATCACTTCTGTGGCTTCGCTCCACCTTCCCGTTATGCCAGGGTGTCCTCGGTCGAATCAGTTTGTGTGTAATATTTAATTGAGCGCAAAGCACATCAAAAGGATGGATTCTGTCAGTCTTTGAGGTGTGCGTAAACTCGCTGCCGTTATCGGTCTGTATCATGGCTGGCGCATAACCAAAATAACGAATGGCTCTTTTTACAAAATCGATTGTGGACCAGCTGCTCTGCTCCTTATAGGCATAGAGGAATCTCTCTCTTGTTGCTTCGTCCAGCATGGTATATTGATAAAATTTCTCACCATCTTTTTCCTGCATAACAGGCTGCCGGTACATATTTCACATCCATCTGCCATTTCTGGCCCATCTCTTTTGGTGTATCATAATGCCCCAAATGCTTGGATTCTTTTTTCGTAGATGGCGTCTTTTTACGGAAGCCAAGTCTGACTAGTACGCGATACAGTGAGCCTGGGTGACGGTTATAGGCTATTTCCTGCCGGAGCTTACCGTAGAGTTCACAGACGCTGATATCGGGATTACGGCGGAGATAATTCCTGATCGCGCGCAGTTCCTTCTCGGTATGTGCATTGGGATGCTGACTGTGGGGTCTGTGGGATTTTGGTTCGAGAGATTCCCGTGTTCCATCGTATGCTTTGTTCCAGCGCATGAGAGACGCTTTGGAGATATGGTATCGGCGGCATACAAAGCTGATATCTTCAGTCTGACGATATAATTTCACTGCATTTATTTTGGTTGTCACTTCATGCGGTAAATATCTCTTGTTTCGTTTTATTTTCTGTGCTACACTATCCATGGCGATTGAGTCCTTTCATTGGATTTGGTATGGTAACTTTATTCTAATGAACTCAATCGCTTTTTTTCTACCTCTTTTGGTCTCACATCTATTGTAACGCTACAAGCCTGATGAAGATTTTTCGCAATTAATACTTGCCAAACCGAATTTGTTCCTGTATAATTAATAGCTGTGAACCGTTTGCCCAGTTCTTCGTTCTCCAGCGGTGACTTAGCAAGCGGCGATTTCCATATTTTAATTTTTTCAGGAGGTGCCATCATGGCATTAGATGCACAGACAAAACAGGCTTTAATCAAAGAATTCCAGTTACACGAAACTGACACTGGATCTCCAGAAGTTCAGATTGCAATTCTGAGCAACTGAATCGCATACCTGACCGAACATTTAAAACAGCATCCAAAAAGATCATCATTCCCTGTCGTGGTATGTTAAAAATGGTTGGTCAGCGTCGTTCTCTGCTGAACTATGTAAAATCCAAAGACATTGAAAGATATCGCAAAATTATCAGTGTTCTGGGTATCCGTCGGTAGTAACTTAGAAAGAGCAGCCCTGTGCTGCTCTTTTTTGGTGGTTTCGCACTTTTCGCTGTATTTCGGAGGTGTAATTAATAAACAAGAGGGAACAGCATACCCGATGGGTACTGTTTGTTCTTGTTTGTTAATTGCTCCGCCGGAAGCTGACAGCGACAGAATTTTATTTTCAGGAGGAGCAATATGGGCAACATTTTGAGAAAATCCATCCAGGTAGGCGGTCGCGCTTTTAACACTGGAAACAGGCCGTATGGCCAAACAGGCCAGCGGCGCAGTATTCTGCACCTATGGCGATACCGCAGTGCTGGTAACGGCAGTGGGCGCGAAGGAACCAAAAGAAGGGGTTGATTTCTTCCCCCTCACAGTCGATTATGAAGAAAAAATTGTACGCAGCGGGCAAAATTCCCGGCGGCTTTCTAAAACGGGAAGGCAAAGCCAGTGAAAAGGCCATTTTGTGCAGCCGTCTGATTGACCGGCCCATTCGTCCGCTGTTTCCAAAGGGCTACCGCAATGATGTGCAGGTAGTGGCTACCGTTTTGTCGGTGGATATGGACAACACGCCGGATGTACTGGCTATGGTGGGCGCTTCGGCAGCGCTGCACTTATCCCAAATTCCGTTTATGGGCCCCATTGCCGGTGTGGTAGTTGGTCTGGTAGACGGAGAATTTATCATCAACCCCAATCAGGAGCAGGAAGCCAAAAGCCTGATGCATCTTACCGTTGCCGGTACGGCCGACGCGGTGATGATGGTAGAAGCCGGCGCCCAGGAAGTGCCGGAAATGACCATCTTAGACGCTATCATGTTTGGCCATGAAGAAATCAAAAAATCGTAGCCGCCATTGAAGAATTCCGGGCAGAAGCGCTGGAATTGGAACTGGCCAAAAGAAAAAGTGATGCCGGAACTGAAAGTCATTCCAGAAGAAATCGAAGCGGCAGTCAAGGACTATGCTTACGAAAATCTGCTGGAAGCCATCCGCATCAAAAAGAAAAACATGCCCGCGATGCTGCCGCCGAAGCTGTGAAAGAAGAAGCGGTGCAGCATCTGTTAGAGCAGTTCCCCGAACAGGAAGAAGACCTGCGGGCTGCACTGGACGCGTTAATGAAATATATTGTGCGCCGTCTGATTACCGTGGACAAAATCCGTCCCGACGGCCGCGCTATGACCGAAGTTCGTCCGATTACCTGTGAAGTGGACATTCTGCCCCGTCCCCACGGCAGCGCGTTGTTCACCCGCGGACAAACTCAGATTTTGTCCACCGTTACCCTGGGCGCTGCCCGGGAAGAACAGATTTTGGACGGTCTGGACAGCGAAAGCAGCAAACGGTACATTCATCACTATAACTTCCCGCCTTACAGTGTAGGCGAAGCCCGTCCAATGCGGGGGCCTGGCCGCCGGGAAATCGGCCATGGTGCTCTGGCGGAACGGGCGCTGGAACCGGTTATCCCCAGCGATGAAGAATTCCCATACACCATCCGCGTAGTATCGGAAGCGCTGGAATCCAACGGCTCCACCTCCATGGGCAGCGTTTGCGGCAGCACCATGTCGCTGATGGCAGCCGGCGTGCCCATTAAACGGCCTGTTTCCGGCGTGGCTATGGGCTTAATTCGGGAAGAAGACCAATTCAGCGTATTGACAGACCTACAGGGATTGGAGGATGCGCTGGGCGATATGGACTTTAAAGTGGCTGGTACCACCGAAGGGGTTACCGCCATTCAGATGGATATCAAAATTGCCGGCATCAACCGGGCTATTTTGGAACAGGCGCTGAAACAGGCCCACGACGGCCGTATGTTTATCCTAGGTAAAATGTTGGAAGCCATTCCGGCTGTACGTCCAGAGCTGTCCAAATATGCGCCGCGAGTATTGACCATGATGATTAATCCCGATAAAATCCGCGATGTAATCGGGCCCGGCGGCAAGGTCATCAAGAAGATTGTGGAAGAAACCGGCGTTAAAATCGACATTGAAGACGATGGCCGCGTGATGATTATGTCCAACGATGCCGAAGCCTCCGCCAAAGCAGTCAAAATCATCGAAGATTTGACTGCCGAAGTAGAAGTGGGCCGCACCTATCTGGGCAAGGTGGTACGTATTACCGATTTCGGCGCCTTTGTAGAAGTATTGCCGGGCAAAGACGGCTTGGTACACATCTCCCAGTTGGCGTTGGAACGGGTGAAAAAAGTAGAAGACGTGGTAAAAGTGGGCGATGAAATCATGGTAAAATGTGTTGAAATCGACAAACAGGGCCGCGTGAATTTGTCCCGCAAAGTTTTGCTGAGCAAAGAAGACAAATAAAAGCCGATAGGCAAAAAGCAAGCTGCGGATTCTGTCAGAGTCCGCAGCTTTTTTGCTGACAAGAACAGTTGGCAGACTCCGCTGCCGCTGTCAGGTCATCAATTTTATAGGATATGAGGAGGATACTAGCATGGAAGCAAATATCACAAGAGAGCAGGCGGTAGCGCTGCTGCAGAAATATAACAAGGAGCCCTTTCATTTAGAACATGCCTACACCTTAGAAGGTGTCATGGGCTGGTATGCCCGGGAATTGGGCTATGGTGACGACGAGGAATTCTGGCGTTTGGCCGGTTTACTGCATGATATCGACTTTGAATGCTATCCCGACCAGCATTGCCAAAAAGCGCCGGAACTGCTGCAGGAGATTGGCGCCAGTGATGCGCTTATTCACGCCGTTTGCAGCCACGGCTATGGGTTGGTGTGTGATGTGGAGCCGGTCCATCCGATGGAACAGGTGCTGTTCGCTGTAGATGAGCTGACCGGCCTAATCGGCGCCGGCGCCCGGATGCGCCCGTCTAAAAGCGTGATGGACATGGAAGCGGACAGCGTGAAGCACAAATTCAAAGATAAGCACTTTGCCGCCGGTTGCTCCCGGGATGTCATCCGCCAGGGCGCAGAAACGGTTAGGCTGGGAATTAAACGATTTATTTGCCAAAACCATTCTGGCTATGCGGGATTGTGAAGCTGCTGTCCGGGCGCAGATGGAATAGATAGTATAAAAGAACAGAAAATATCAGGCCCCCGATACTGAACAAAACAGCATCGGGGGGGCCTGACTGTTAAGCCGTTGCTTTGCGCGCCTTGTCAGCCTTTAACCTTGGCCGATGGCGCAGCATACCAGAGCGGTATCAGACCTGGGCGGTGTTTTGCTGCTGGAGCCGTTCCCGCTCTTTTTCTTAGCTGTTTGGCGCGGTACCGTTCCTCTTCGCTGAAAATGCAGCCGCAGTATTTTTTGCATATAAAGGCCCAGCTCCCGGGCTTTGGTCTGTCCCTCCTGGAAGCCCACGCGGAAGTCCCGATAGAGAAAGGCCACGCCGTATTTTTGGGCGGCAGCTTCCCCGGCGGCGATGAGGGCTTCATGCTTCTGATAGGGGCTGACCAGCAGCGTGGTGCTGAAGCAGTCAAAGTGATGCTCTGCGGCGTAAAGCGCTGTTTGCTCCAGCCGTACCCGATAACAGTAAAAGCAGCGGTTGTCCAAATCGTCGATGACTGCTTTCAAAAGCTGCGCAGGCCGTAGGTGTTGTCGATAACCAGTGGCAACTGGATCGACTTGGCGTATTCCTCCAGCGTGGTCCTTGCGGCTGCGGTATTCGGTATAGGGATGGATATTGGGATTGAACCAGTAGGATACCGGCTCGATGCCCTCCTGGCGCAGACGGTCCACACAGTAGATGGAGCAGGGGCGCAGCAGGCATGCAGTAGCGTTTTCATGGTTTAGGATACCCTTTGCTTCAGATGGCCGATGATTGGCTTTCGCTTGATTTTCCGTGGGAACCGCTGGCGTTGGTGTGCGCGGCGCAAATTCCATGCGGAAATTGACGTATTGCTCGCCGGGTTCCATATAAAAGATGGCGTTGTAATGGTTGCCGGCCTTGGATACCAAATCGTTGACCTGCATTTTTCCGGTGGCCAGCAGCTCGCTGGCCAAGTCGGCGGTTAACGTCACACCCCGGGCTTGCAGATACTTATTATTTTTCCAAAGACTGAACTTGCATTGATGGGCCTGTCGAAAGCCGTCGCAGTAGAAGGATTTATCGCTTTCAATGACATTGCAGCCGCATTTGGGGCATTTGCCCACCACCCGGCGCAGCATGCCCTTGCGGCTCACCGCCTGCACTTGCGTCAGCGACTGGTTGTCAAGCACAATCTGCTGCACATACTGGCGGATTTCCTCCATAAACCGGGTCGGATTGCCCTTGCCGTCGCAAATTTCCTGTAACTCCAGCTCCCATTGGGCCGTCATTTCCACCTGACGGATAGACTCAGGCGCTAGCTGTATAAAGGTTATGCCCTGCTGGGTGGGATACAGACTTTTCTTGCGCCGCTCCACATAGCCCACCGTAATCAGCTTTTTCAATGATACCGGCGCGGGTGGCCGGCGTGCCTAAACCCTTTTGCCTTTCATGCTCTCCTTCAGCGATTTATCGTCAATCTCCCGACTGGCCTTTTCCATGGCCGTTAGCAAGGTGGCCTCGGTGTAAGGCTTGGGCGGCGTGGTTTTCTTTTCCAAAATGGCCATGCTGTCCAGATGCACCGGCTGATGCAAGGCAATGCCGGTTAAGATCTGTTCCTCCTCTTGCTGTTCGCCGGCCTTGCCGTCCTCCTGCTGGGCCGCCGGTTTGGCCAAAAGGGTGCGTTCTACCAGCGTCCAGCCCTCGTCCACCATGATCCGTCCGGTGGCCTTGAAGGTGTCCTTTTGATTGTCCATGGTGATTTCAAGCTTTGTTTCCTCAAAAAATTTTCTTGCCCGATAACGCCGCAATCATGCGAACCATAATCAGCTTCAGCACATTGTTTTCCCGCTGCATCAGCCGATTGGGCTGATATTGTTGGATGCGGTTGGTTACAATAATGGCGTGGTGGTCGCTGACCTTGCTGTCGTTGATGATGCGCTTATCCAGCGGCAGCTTCTTACTGGCAATCTGTTTGATGAAGGGCACGCTCTCCGGATAAACAGCGGCGATTTTCTGCAGAAGCTGCGGAATCAGCGGCTTCATATCGGCAGTCAGATAGCGACTGTCGGTGCGGGGATAAGTAATCAGCTTGTGCTTTTCGTAAAGGCTCTGGGCAATACTCAGCGTTTCTTGGGCCGTATAGCCAAAGCGGCGATTGCTCTCCCGTTGCAGCTCGGTTAAGTCAAACAGCAAAGGCCGATCCTCGGTTTTGCGGCTGGTATCCAGCTTGGTCACAGTGCCGTTGCTGCCGGTCAGTTCCTGTTGCAGCTTGAGCGCCTGCTCCTTTTTGCGCTAAGCGGTTGACATTGCCCCGGTGCCACAAGGCCCGCAGCGTGCCAAAATGGCCCTCTAACTGAAAATATGGCTCGGCCTGAAATGCTTCGATAGCCTGCTGCCGCTCCACAATCAAGGCCAGCGTAGGCGTTTGCACCCGGCCCACCGTCAGCTTGGTGCCGTAGCGCAGCGTAAACAGCCGGGTAAAATTGATGCCCACCAGCCAGTCGGCCTCGCTGCGGCAGCGGGCGCTTTTGATAAAGCCGCTGTTACTGGGCGTTATCCTTTAACGAGGCAAAGCCCTCCTTGATGGCTTCATCGGTCATAGAACTAATCCAGAGCCGGCGGATGGAGCAGTTCTGCGGCGGCTGGGAAAGCTGCAGCACATATTCAAAAATGAGCTGTCCTTCCGCCCAGCGTCGGTGGCGCAGATAATCTCCTCGCTGTGCGCAATGAGCCGCTGCACCACCTGAAATTGACTTTTGGTGGCTGGCACAATCTCATATTGAAACTGCGCCGGCAGAATGGGCAGCGTGTCCAGCTTCCAGCGCCGGTATTCTTCGCCGTATTCTCCGGATTGGCCAACTGCACCAGATGGCCGATGCACCAAGTAACCTGATACCCGCCGCCCTCCAGATAGCCGTTTCGTTTTTGATTGGCGCCCAGCACCGCGGCAATATCGCGGGCTACGCTGGGCTTTTCTGCAATAACCAGTTTCATGTCCTACCGTCCTTTAATCTGCAAAAAGCAGTATCATGGGTTCGTTCTGATGTCTGCCTGTTATTGTATCACAAATTGTGCCGTCGGTTACAGGATTTTTTAAGAAATTTCTATTGTATGCTAGGATTTTTTATGATATACTGAACAAGTAAATACCGTGCTGCGCACAGACGCCCTTTTATCGGCGTGGTCTGGCGCTGCGGTTGCTTGAACAATATAGGAGGGATCCGTTATGAATTTTACAAAAAATGCACGGTTTGGGCAATGACTTTATCCTCATCGATTGCCTTGACGAAGCCCATTTTATCCCAGCCAAGCTCTATCAGTCGTTAGCGGTGGAGCTGTGCGACCGTCATTTCGGCGTCGGCGCCGACGGCTTGCTGCTGGTGCTGCCTTCGGCCCAGGCCGACATCCGGATGCGTATCATCAACAGCGACGGCAGTGAAGCGGAAATGTGCGGCAACGGCATTCGTTGCTTTGCCCGTTATGTGTATGAACAGGGCATCGTTCCCAAGAACGTGATGACCATTGAAACCTTGGCCGGCATTATGGTGCCGCGCATCCTGTTAGACCAAGCAGGCCAAGTAGCGCAGGTGGAAGTGGATATGGGCCAGCCCATTTTGGAAAAAAAAGCAGACATTCCCATGGTAGGAACCGGCCAAGCGGTCAACGAAATCATTCAAATTGAAGATAAAACCTTTCAGATTACCGCAGTCAGCATGGGCAATCCCCATTGCGTGATTTTTGTGGACGACGTAAAAAATTTCCCCATCGAATATTGGGGGCCGCGCATCGAAAAAAGTGTCTACTTTCCCCGCAAAACCAACGTAGAATTTGTGCAGGTACTCAACGAGCGCGAAGTCATTATGCGGGTGTGGGAACGGGGCGCGGCTGTAACCCTGGCCTGCGGCACCGGCGCTTGCGCTACCACAACAGCCTGCATCCTAAACAACAGAACCGGCCGCCAGATTTGCCTGCATTTAGACGGCGGCGATTTACAAGTGCGCTGGGACGAAGCAGACAATCATTTATATATGACCGGCCCGGCCACAGCAGTGTTCCAGGGCCAATATCCGCTGGAGGGACGTTTCCATGACTGAGCGGCAGAAACTGAACGTCGAAATTTACGGCCAGCTCTATACTCTGCGGGTAGCGCCGGAGGAAACGGCCCAGGTGGAGGCCATTGCCGCCCATGTGGACCAAATGATGCATAAAATCGGCGACGGACAGAACCGGCTGGATTACCGCGACGTGGCGGTGCTGGCCGCTATGAATATCGCCGGAGAATACGCCAAGCTGCAGCAGGAATATCAGGAGCTTGTGGCCATTGTAGACGAAGAAAAATAAACGGAAATCAGAAAAAAAAAGTTATGCCATCAATTTTTCACCAGCCAGTTATAGAGTTTCTAACGGCAAAATGGTATACTATATCCATATGAATTTTTGGGAAATGGAGCGTTGTACATGTTAAAAAAGAGCAGATTGTAGCATCTCTGAAAAAAATGAAGTGGTTCACGAAGAATTTCAAATCGGCGTGCATTTTTGGTCACTTCCTGGTAAACCGGGACGATTTATCGGCCGTTCCCTTTGGCGGCGAGCAGGGCATTGAAAGCCTGCTGGAATATTTAACCAGGATGATTGGGAAGGGCTGTATGAAGAAGAAGCGCTGATTGGTGCCCGCAAAGATAATGCCACCGTACTGGTGCAGCCTGGCGGACAGATTGACTTGGAAATCGCCAAAACCGATAGCCTGAAAGTCATCGATAAAACCTATCTGGACTTTTTGCAGTGTTTGGGCAGCGAACTGGAAGCCAGAAACCAGTTGCTGTTATCCATCGGGTATCAGCCGGTCAGCAAAAGCCGAAGAAATCCCCGCCGTGCCCATGGTGAAAGCCCAACTGCTGACAGCAGCCCTGCAGGACGATAAAGCCGCGCTGCAAACAATCAAGGGCACCGCTAAAACCGTGGTGGTGCTGGATTATGCCCACAGCGACGACTTTGAAAAAAAAAAATACCGCATTGTCAGCACCTTAGCGCCGGTGTTCGCCGCACTGCTGGATAACGTGCCGGTGGTGGACGGTCAGGACTATACCCAGTTTGTAGCCGGCATTGCCCTGCAAGGCGCCATGCAGACCCCATTGGCCAAAGTGGAAAGCATCATTACTGGCCATAGCTTTAAATATGCCCAGTACGCCAACTTTGTAGCCGCTGCGCCAGCCATCGCCATAGAAGAAGATCAGCAAATCGTCGCCACCGCGCAGAGTAACGAAGAAGCCTACGATGAAGTTACCCTAACCGACGACCAGGTTGCAGGCGTGCTGGATATGGGACTGCCAGAAGTAAAAGCCACCGCCAGCGGGCTGGAGCTGCACTTTGTAGACGCGCTGCCCCTATCCGCTGAATATGGCCTATGTAGCCTTAATCAAGGGCCTGTTGTATAATGCCGATAACCTCAATGCCTTGTATGAATTTGTCATCAACTTGAGCAAAGAATTGCAGGATACCCTGCGGACCAACGTCATAGCCGAAGGCATGGAATGCAAATTCAACGAAGGCACCGTGCGGGAAGTGGCCAAAGACCTGTACTTTATGTCCACCCCCAACTGCCGGAGGAAGAACAGCATTATACCCAGCCATTAGACGCCATCATCTTCAAAAACATTGTGCCCAAAGACATCACCAAACGGCAACTGCATAAAATGCAGGGAAAATAAAAAAGTCAAAAAAAGAACAAGTGGTTTTTCAAGTGAAAATCACTGGTTCTTTTTTATAGCAGACAGCCATTACCAACATTTTTTAGAATAAACCATTGGTTTATGAAAGAAAAAAACCTAATGTAAATGGTAATGTAAATGATAATGGTAATGCTACTGGACACCACCACATGACCGTATATCCTGTGTGAAAATCGCTGTGTGATGATGGTGGTGGAAGCAGTCTACGAGCCTTGCAAAGGTAATCTAAAACTGGCGACAACTGTACTGGAAGTTCTGGCACAGTTGGAAAATCTGGCCTAACGGCCAGCGAACAGATTTCTGTGCGAATGGTCGG
>VOFC01001153.1_pt1 | contig 73054 bp, 89 predicted proteins | sample 5384161 | NCBI WGS metagenome assembly VOFC01 (sample SAMN12384722, study PRJNA508395) | human gut metagenome | isolation source: healthy gut B | host: Homo sapiens
TCTACCCGCTCTGCCCGCTTAACATCATGGCGTCGGCGACCTTCTGGAAGCCAGCGATGTTCGCACCGGCGACCAGGTTGTAGCCCAGGCCGTAGGCGCTCAGCAGCCTCGACGGAAGCATCATAGATGTTCTTCATGATGGACTCCATCTTGGCGTCGACTTCCCTCAGCGCTCCAGTAGATGCGCTGAGCGTTCTGAGCCATTTCGAGCTCGGAGACGGAAACGCCGCAGGCGTTAACAGCCTTGGAAGGAGCGACGGTGAGGTGCTTCTGCTCCATCAGGAAGGCCAGAGCATCGTTGGTGGTGGGCATGTTGCCGACCTCGATGTAGTAGGGAACGCCGGACTCGGCGATCTTCTTGGCCCACTCCATGTTGACATCGTTCTGGGTAGCGGCGGGCATGTAAACGTCAACGTCCTGACGCCCCAGCACTTCTGACCCTCAATGAACTCAACGCCGAACTTGTCAGCGTAGGGTTTGCAGTGTCGGAGGCGGGATCCTTGGCGCATCCTCGGATGAGTTGAGCTTCTCTTCGCCGCAGACGCCGTCGGGATCGTGGATAGCCGTCGGGGCCGGCGAAGTAGGTGACCTTACCGCCGAGCTCGTCGATCTTCTTCATGATGCCCCAGCCCACGTTGCCGTAGCCGGACATAGCGACGCGGATGCCCTTGACTTCCTTGCCGTCGTGCTTCAGGACTTCACGCAGATAATAGACGGCGCCGAAACCGGTCGCCTCGACGGAGAATGGAACCACCGGTGCAGATGGCCTTGCCGGACATAGCGCCCTCGGCAGCGCCGACGATGCGGCGATACTGACCGTACAGGTAACCGACCTCGCGGCCGCCGACACCAACGTCACCGGCAGGGCAGTCGATGTCCTGACCGATGTGGCGATGGAACTCGGTCATGAAAGCCTGGCAGAAGCGCATGACTTCGCCGCGGAACCGCCCTTGGCGCCGCCGATGGGCAGGCAGGTCAGAGCATCCTTGAAGGTCTGCTCGAAGCCGAGGAACTTGATGATGGAAAGGTTGACGTTGGAAGCGAAACGCAGGCCGCCCTTGTAGGGGCCGAGAGCCGCGTTGTACTGCACGCGGTAACCACGGTTGACGTGATACTGCAGGTTATCGTCCATCCAGACAACACGGAACTCGATGGTGCGCTCGGGCTCGACCATGCGCTCAAGCAGGCAGGCCTTCTCGTACTCGGGGTGGGCGTTGATGACCGGCTCGAGGAAGTCAGGACTTCTTCGACGGTCTGCAGGAATTCGGGCTCATTCGCGTTCTTGGCCTTGGTTTCGGCAAGAACTCTCTCAATGTAAGCGTTCATGATAAGTAGCCTCCTCTAAAATTACCCTGAAAATCAGGGCTTGATGGTTCAGCCATCTTGTCTATGAGTTTATCACCAAAGGAAAAAATTCTCAAGCAAAACGCTATTGTCGCTGTGCAAGAAATTCTTTCTGACTTTTTGTGCATTTGGCAGAAAAATGGACAAAAAACTTTAACTTTTTTAATAAAACATATTAGACTGATGCAAGCCAACTTTCAAAGCGGTTACTTTATCGAGAGAAAACTGCTCATAATCTTGCATTTTTGTGCAATGCATTCCAAAAGAGAGAGGGGTGTCGCCACCCCTATCAAAATTTGTAATAGAAAGTGCTTTGCCGCGCTTTACGGCATTTCCTGTGCGTTTTCGACGGGATCCGCGCTGTCCTCAGTCGAAACGCTCGTTTCTACGGGCGGTGCGCTCTGGGCGCTGCCATCCAGCAGCTCGACGTCGGACGCTTCGATCCAGTTTTCCGTGACGTAGCCGTCGCGGTAGTAGACGCACACGCGGTCGCCGACGTTCAGCAGCGGCGCATAGGCGACCTCAGCCGCGCTCATGCGCACGGAGAAGGCGCTCTCGCCGTCAAAGCGCAGGAAGTAGATGCTGTTGCCATCTACGACCGCCGTGCGGATCTCGGCGATCGTGCCCTCGACGCTCTTATAATCGCTCGGCGTGACGTCGATAGCGCCCTGGTCGTCGGAGATGAGATTGTTTTTGAGCAGCATCTGACGGTAGTTCGCCTCGCAGTCGGCGACCGTCGCGCCGATGGCGACGATCTGGTACTGGTTGACATTGACCATCGCGTACATTTTGACGAGCTGGCTTGCGTCCTTGAGCGCCATGAAGTAGGTCGGCTGGTCGGCAATGTTCAGAAGCAGCGGGAACGTTGCGGTGTAGCGCAGGTTCTGCACCTGACCCTTGGCGCTGTCCATCGCGCTGTACTCTGTCGCGCCTGCGCAGGGATAGTACTTTGTTTCCTTCGTGCGCTGGTTGGAGAGGAGAAAGCCGATGTTGCTCTCGTCGCCGCCCACGCTCGTCACGCCCGTGTAGAGGTAAACGTCGTCGCCTCCGGCAAGGTAGTTGTAGCCGTCGGTGGTGACGGTGACATCCCGCTGGCCGAAGATGGAGTTCAAAAAGCCGTTATGGTACTGGCCGTAGTAGTCATACTGCTCGATGATGAGCTCGGCGGAGTAGACGTGGTCGACCCACGCGGGCGGCTCTTCATAGTATTCGCTCGCCCGTGATGGCGTTGACGAGCACTGCGCCGTGGTTGTCCGTGCCGCCGAACAGGCCGATGGCCTTTTCCTTCTTGGCGCAGACCCAGTAGGGCGTGCCGTCCTCGTCGATCTCGAAGACCGGTTCTTCAAACATATAGGTCGGGTACGCGAAGCGCAGATGACGGTAGAGGTTGCGGGAGAAGTGCTCGGCGGTCGTGTACTTCATGCCCTCGTCAAGGCGCACGACCTCGACGTTCTGCGTGACCATGTCGATGATAAGGTAGGCGGGCAGCCCTCCGAGCGGTTGTTGAACCACTTGATGATGTCGCCGTAGCGCAGCGGGGTGACGCGCACGGGGCGGCCGTGGTAGTTGATCTGGGTGTAGTTTTCCGCGACCTCGAACTGCGAGACCATGTCGGCCAGCTCGCCGAGCTTGCGGTCGCCGAGCTTTTCGGCGCTGTCGCGGTCGAGCATCGGGATGCGGTCATACGAGACCTCTTCAATTTCGCTTGCAAAGCTGCCGCTGTCGATCGGCAGCAGCGCTTGATAGTCCTTGGCCCGCAGCACGACCCACGACGTCAGCGCGCCGACGAGCGCTGTGACGATGAGCACCGCCACGACAAAGAAGGGCACCGTGCACTGCTTTTTGACGAACGTGAAGTAGCCCTTGGCCCCCGTGCCCTGAAAGCCGGAGGTGAAGAGCGCGCAGATGCAGTACGTGACGCAAAGCAGCAGCACGAAACCGTAGAACTCTTCGGCGTGCAGGTTGATGGCGGGCATCTGCACGTAGAAGAAGACTGCGCCGACAAGCAGCGTGACGAGCGTGTTGACCGCAATGCGGCCGCCCTTGCTGCCGATCGACTTGCGGGGCTTGCGCTCGCGTTTGGGCTTGGGCGCGGAGTTCGGGTCGAACTGAAAGCCGCCGGCGTCCGAGCCGGAAAATTTAATGTCCATAGAATATTTCCTTCCTGATGAAATGGGACAATGCTTACTTTATAGTATACCGTGATTGACTCGTAAAAACAAGGGCAGGGGAGAAATCATACATTGCCTGGGTGAAAAGTGAAAATTGCAGGAACGCAAAAGCGATTGTGCATGTCGTACGGGGAAAGGAGTCGATATGTTGTATACAGTGGCTAAAAATGCGGTTTGCTTAAACTTTAACTTGCTATTTTCACTTTGCCTCGTTATCATGGCGGTAGAGCGGCATGCGCGTGCCGCCCAATATCGAACGAAGGAGAATTTGTATGAAAAGATTGTCTCTGAAAGCAACGTCCCTGATCCTGGCACTTGTTCTCGCGCTCAGTCTCTCCGTCACCGCCTTCGCAGATGATAACGCCGCTTCGATGACCCGCGCCGAAGTGACGCAGGAGGTCATCAAGAATATGGGTCTCTCCGCGCAGGCGGAAGCGAGCGCCAAGGATGCGAGCGCATTCAAGGATGTTGCCGAGGGCAACAAGTTTGAAGGCGCGATCAACCTCGCTTACTCCAAGGGCATTGTCAACGGCGTCAGCAAGGACGCATTTGCGCCTGACACAGCCGTTACGCAGTTGGAAGCGGCTGCGATGATCCTGCGCAGCACCGGTCTGGACAAGGCACTGCTGAAGGATTGGCCCGCGGACTATGACGATATGGCCGTCTGGTCCGGCCTGATGGACGGCCTGACCTACGAGGCGTCCAAGCCCGTGACGACGGCAATGCTCGAGCAGATGCTCAAAAACGCCGCGGCGATCGCGGACAAGCCGGTCATCGGCATCAGCTGGTCCTATAACGGCCAGAATTACGACTCCCACAAGACGATCTTCAAGACCGTCGGCGCCATCCCCGTCGAGCTCGATCAGGTGACGAGCACGGCCGTGAAGTACGATGCCGAGGGCAAGATCGAGTCCGCGTATCTCGAAGAGAGCGGCATGCTCAAGCAGGAATACGCCGACAAGGTGAAGGAAAAGGATCTCACGGCCAGCAACGTCGGCGCTGTGATGCAGGCCATCGACGGCGTCTTCTTCACCGGCGGCGAGGATGTGAGCCCGTCCCTGTTCAAGGTCCCCGAGAAGGAAAAGAACGAGGGCGAAGAGATCAACGCTACGCGCGATATCTCCGACTACATGCTCATGGCCTACTGCCTTGAGAAAGACGTGCCGACGTTCGCGGTCTGCCGCGGCGAGCAGGTGATGTCCATCGTCTCCGGCTGCACGTTCATCCAGGATATCCCCAACTACTATCAGGAGCAGGGGAAGACCTACAACGATACGCACAGAATGCCGGCCGACGCGCCTGACCGCACCTATGCCCGCCACGATGTGACCATCAATAAGGACGCCTCCAAGTGGCTCTATAAGATCGTCGGCTCCACGGAGCTGAAGAACGTTTCCTCCTGGCACCACCAGGCGGTCGGCGGCGTTGAGGGCACGAACCTCACCGTCGTCAGCACGGCGACGATCGACGGTGTGGAGATCATCGAGGCGGTCGAGCGTCAGGATAAGACGTTCTGCCTCGGCGTGCAGTTCCACCCCGAGAATGACTGCAAGTTCGTGCTCTACACCAAGACCCCGAAAAGGCCCCTGTGCGACTATGAGACCTGCCTGAACTTCTTCGAGATGCTGGTCGAGTACGCGGGCAAAAAGGACACGTACCGTACAACAGAATGCATAGAAAAAGGTCCCGTCTTCGGACGGGACCTTTTTGATGTATTGTAATTGTTTATGACGCCTTCTGTGCTTTTAGGATGGCGACGGCTTCACGGGCGGAGGCACCGGCGTCTTCGGCGTAGTAATCTGCGCCGATCTCGTCGCAGAAGCTCTGGCTGATGGGCGCGCCGCCGACCATGACCTTGATCTGGTCCTGCAGGCCGCGCTCGTGGACGAGCTTGACGACCTCGCGCATTTCCTCCATCGTGGTGGTCAGCAGCGACGAGCAGGCGATCACGCCGCAGTGATTCTCCACGGCGGTGCTGACGAACTGCTCCGCCGACGTGTCTACGCCGAGGTCAAAGACCTCGATGCCGCTGCCCTCCATCATGATGCGGACGAGATTCTTGCCGATGTCGTGCATGTCGCCCTTCACGGTGCCGAGGCACACGCGGCCGACGGGCTCGGTGCCCCTCGTCGACCATCAGGGGCTTCAGAAGTTCCGTGGCGGCGGACATGCAGCGCGCGGCCATGAGCATTTCGGGAACGAACGCGCGGTTGGCGGAGAACGCCTCGCCGAGGCGGTTCATGCCGACGATCATGCCCTTGGAGAGAATGTCGCCCGGCTCGTGGCCTTCGTCGAGTGCCTGCTGGCAGAGGGTGAGCAGCTTTTTCTGCTGGCCGCGCTCGAGCGCGCGGGCGATGTTCTCGAACACATCGGCAGACTCCTGCGCGGAGGCTGCGGCCTGCACCACCTCGGCCTTTGCGGCACCGATCTCACGCTTCGGCACGGCGGGGAGCGGCGTGACGGGGATGTGCAGCCCCGCGTTGTACTCGTTCACGGCCTGATCGAGGTACTGATCCACGTGCGGGAAGACCGTACCGGCAAGGCCGTAGGTGATCGAGGGGATGAAGTGCCCGCCGGGGCAATAGCGCGCGAGCACGTCCCTTGCGTAGGCGAGAATTTCATCGGGCTGCGCGTCCGCGCGGTCGATGGCCGCGCCAAAGCCGCCCATAAGCGTGAGCTTGCCGTTTAAGTGGCGCTGGAGGGCGGGAATGTCGTTTTCCGGCAGTGTACCCTGCCAGACCTGAATGCCGATCTCGGCCATGTCGTCCACGATGGGGACGAGGTACGAGTCGGCGTGGTGGATGGAGATGACGCCGCGCGAGCGGATGTAGCCATAAAAGCGGCGGTAGGGCTCCTTGAAAAACTCGCGCCACATGTCGGGCTTCATAAAGAGGGCATTTTTCGTGCCCCAGTCATCGTGGGAGAAGATGACATCGGGCTGCAAGCCGTCGATCAGACGGCGGACATAGTCGAGACGGTACTGCGTGATCGTCTCGATGAGCTCGTGCATCTCGTCGGGATGCTCGTAGAGCGCGGTCAGCGTATCTTCAAAGCCCATGAGGAAGTGGCACTGCTCAAAAATGCCTGTGCCCATGAAGCCGGCGAGGAGCTTGCCCCCGGTATCCGCGGCGGCGCGCGAGCGCGTGCGGCACTCCTCCCAGCCCTCGGAGCAGACACTCAGATCGGGAACGTGGACGGTGTCCTTCCAGTGCGTCACATCGGGACAGACCGTCAGCTCCGGTGTGTGGACGGGGATAGGGCCGGGCGCATCTTCGGGGAAGCTGATGGTCGTGCCCCAGCGGTCCTTGCTCACGGTGCCGCGCTTGCGGTTGCCGCGAAGATAGGTGTTGATAGGGTCCGTGAGGCACATGTGCAGCGCTTCATACTGGCAGAGCTGACGCTCGGGCTGGCCGTCGGGCTTGATGAGTTCAAGAAAAATTCCTTTCGGGGTAGACACGGGGAAGATATCCTTTATAAATACAGCACGCAGGCTGTGTAGGTCAAAGTGTGGGGACCATAGTTGTAGGCGAGGTTTGAGCGGACGCAGACATCGCTGACGAACAGCCCATAGGCCTCCATCGAGGAAAGCCGCTGCTTGGGATGTCGACAGGGACGGTCCGGATAGGTGCAGGTATGGCAGAGCGTGCAGGTGCCCGCCGTCAGCGGCAGGCAGTGGGGATATAAGAGCCGCGCCGGCGGGCGAAGGTCGAAAAAGCGCTTTTTATGCGCCTCCAAGAGCGACGTCATACCAGTGTAATCAAATTCATCCTCGAGCTGCGCGGTGCTCTGGACTAAAATTCCCTGCGAATAGCGCTTGATTTGCGCCCTTGCCTGCTCGAGTGTGCTGCAGGCGGGCGGGCAGCTCCAGCTTTGCCGTAGCGGCCGCAGCGGTCAGCTTTGCACATGTCGCGAACGGCTTCGAGCGGATCGAGTGCATCCATATTCACTGCTGCGCACTGGGAAAAGCCGACCTCGCGGGCGAGGGTGAGAAGGTCTGTCATAAGCAATGCCTCTTGACAAGGGAATTTATTTCTGCATAAAATACTATTTATACATTATTTATCTATTATATGGGTGGGGGAAGCTCGTGTCAAGCATTCAAGTTCAGCAGGGGGCGAAAATCACGCCGGTCCCGTTCGAAGCAGGGGAGACGCTGCTCTCCGCGCTGCGGCGGGCGGGATATTCCATCCCCGCAGCCTGCGGCGGCAGCCGCTGCGGCAAATGCCGCGTGAAGGTGAACGGCGTGCCGCGCCTGCCTGCAAGACGAAAGCGCAGGACGGCGATTGGATCGACCTGCCCGAGACGATGCGCGGCGTCATCCTGACGGACACGCTCACACTGCCGAAGGCGCAGGCGGGCCGCTCGGGCCTTGGCGCCGCAGTCGACCTCGGTACGACGACGGTGGCGCTGCGGCTCTTCGACCGCGCAGACGGAAAGCTGCTCGCGCAGGCTCAGGACTGGAACGCGCAGGCGCCCTACGGCGCGGACGTTATCAGCCGCATCCAGCACACGATGGAAGCGTCCGACGGGCTCGGCGAGCTGTCGCGCTGTATCCGCGCGCAGACCGAGACGCTTTTTAGGACAGACACTTTCCGCCGCCGGACGGAAGTTGGATGAGGTCATGAACTCGTCATTGCGGGCAATACCGTGATGCAGCACATTTTCGACGGGCGCGAGGTCGCGTCCATCGCCCGCGCGCCGTTTCAGCCGGAGACGCTGTTTGAAGACGGCGCGGGCGAGTTGCTCGGGCATTCCCGTGCAATTTGCCCCGTGCGTCGCGGGCTATGTCGGCGGCGATATCACGGCGGGACTGTTGGCAGACGGCCTTTTTTGTGCAGCCGGAATTGCGGCTGTTTCTCGATATCGGCACGAACGGCGAAATGGCGCTGGGAAATGAGAGTGGCGCGCTCTGCTGCGCGGTCGCCTCGGCCCAGCGTTTGAGGGCGCGGGCATCAGCTGCGGCATGCCGGGCATCACGGGCGCGGTGAGCCATGTGAGCTATGACAGGGCTTCCTCTGCGACATTGTCGGCGGGGAGAGGCAAAGGCATCTGCGGCTCAGGACTGATCGACCTCGTCGCCGTGCTTTTGGAGCGAGGCGTGATCGACGAAAGCGGGCGGCTGCTGCCGCCGCAGGACGCGCCGGAGGACATGCGCCGCTATCTGACCGAGGATGGCCGTGGCAACGGCGTCTTCCACCTGACGAAGGCCGTTAGCCTGACGGCGCGCGACGTGCGCAACCTGCAGCTTGCCAAGGCGGCGGTGGCAGGCGGTGGCGCCGGGTGCTGCTCGAGCAGCGCGGCGTGACGGCGGACGACATTGCGAGTGTGGAGCTCGCGGGCGGGTTCGGCAACTATCTCTCGCCCGAGAATGTAGTGCGCATCGGCATGCCGCGCGCGTGCCTTAGTAAAATCAGACCCCTTGGCAACGCGGCGCTCGCGGGCGCTTCGATGCTGGCGCTTGACGGGGAAAACTGGCGAAAGCTCGCGGAGATTCCCGAAAAGTGCCGCTATCTCGAGCTTTCCGGGCGCGACGACTTTTCCCGCGCGTTCACCGACAGTTTGACATTTTGAAAATCGTTCCGAACAGGAATTTTTAATGGAGGAAAACCCTATGGAAATGCAGTTTCCGTGATTTTGGACGGCGCGACCGGCACCGAGCTCCAAAAAGCGCGGCTTCACCGGCGACATGAGCGCCGAGCAATGGGTGCTCGAGCATCCCGAGAGCATCCTTTGAACCAGCGCAAGTATGTGGCGAGCGGCTCGGAATGTGCTCTACGCGCCGACGTTCGGCGGCAACCGCCAGAAGCTCGAAGAGCGCGGCATCTTCAACCGCACGGAGGAGATGAACAAAGCGCTCGCGCAGCCTCGAAGCAGGCGGCGGACGGAAAAGCATGGGTCGCGGGCGATATCGCGCCCACGGGCCGCTTTTTAGCCCCCTCGGCGATGCGTCGTTTGAAAGCCTCGTCGACATTTACACCGAGCAGGCGGCGGGCCTTGAGCAGGCGGGCGTCGACCTCTACGTCATTGAGACGATGATGACGCTGACCGATGCGCGTGCGGCGGTTCTGGCGATCCGCAGCATGAGCAAAAAGCCCATCCTTGTGTCCTTTACCTGCGATGAGAGCGGCAAGATCCTCTCCGGTACGGACGTGGTCGCGGCGCTTTCCGTGATGGAGGGCATGGGCGTGAGCGCATTCGGCCTGAACTGCTCGGCAGGCCCCGAGCAGATGTTGCCGCAGCTCCAACGCCTGCATAAATACGCGCGCGTGCCGCTGATCGCCAAAAAACGCCGGCATGCCGGAGATCGTGAACGGCGGGCCGTGTACAACTGCCCGCCGAGGAATTTGTAGCGCTGGTGCCGAGATGCTCAAGGCAGGTGTGGCCCCTTCGGCGGGCTGCTGCGGCACGACGGAGGAGCACATCGCCGCGCTGAAAGCAGCGCTCAAGGACGCGGAATACGTTCGCCCCGCACCGGAATGCCTGACCTTCTTCCCGCGGCAACGGAGAAGGAAGCTCTTCCTGCCCGCCGATGACGCACGGCGTGGTGCTGACCGCGGACGGCGATCATACGCCTCCTGACGCCGATACGCGCTGAAGTCAACCGGCGGACGTCGACGCGCTGGCGGGACTACCAGTACATGCTAGAAAGCCGCTGTGCCTTATCTGCGACGACGGGAGCTTTTGGAAGCGGGCCTGCGCCTATCAGGGGAGAGCCTGTACGAGGGAAATCTCACCGAAGATGCCCTTGCGCCGCTGGTCGAAAATACGGTCTGCTGGTGTAAAAGAGAAAAGAAGAACGGGACGGAAATGAACATTTCCGTCCCGTTCTCTATATAGTAAAGCGCGTCATGCCGCGGCGCCGCCAGTGCTGACGATGCGGAAATACGCATTCGACGTCAGGCGGTACATCGCGCAGTAGAGCAGCGCGAAAAGAAGCAGCGCCGCGCCGGTCACGCCGAGAAACAGCGTGAGGTTCTGGATGCCGAACAGCTGCATGATCTGCCAGACCATCGGCTGGGCGAAGGCGAGGTGCAGCGCCGCCGCGGCAAGCGGCAGCAGGAAAATGAGCAGCATTTGCGCGTTCACGCTCACGGATGTCGCGCTTGGTCATGCCCACGCGCTGCATGATGGCAAAGCGCGAGGCATCCTCATACCCTCCACGACCTGTTTGTAGTAGAGCATCAGAAGCGTTGCGAACAGGAACAGCACGCTTAAAAGAATGCCAGGAAGAAGAGACTGCCGTAGAGCGAGAAGAACTCCGCACGGACGTCCGCCATTTCCGTGGGATGCTGTGTGATTCTGGACGGCAAGCGTGTTGATCGCGTCCTCCGCGCCAAAATAGAGGCTCGCCGTCGAGGCAAGCATCACCAGCACCATCGTCGAGAGAATGCAGATGGAGGCGAGGCCCGCGCCGTTTCGCTTCATGCGGTAGGTGAGCGACGAGAGGGAGACAGAAGTTGCGCTTTTTGTAGTAGAACTTCTCGTCCTTCTGGAGCGTTTTGCAGAGCGTCACGCTGCCGGAGATGAAGAGAAGATACGTCGATAGAATGACCATGATGACCGCGAGGAAGAAGAGCAGCATCGCCTGTACGGGGTCGTTGATGGTCGTGGCGATGTAGTACGCGCCGAGCAGCAGCGCAAGGCCGGGGATGACGAGCAGCCATTGCGACTTCGGCGGCTTTTCGCCGACATTTTGCTTTTCAAAAGCGCCGCGCCCCTGCGCGTGGCGCAGCGACAGCACACCGCGCATAGAGCAGCGCGAAGATGGCGATGAACGTGACGGCGCACTGCTTGATGGCGGAGAGGGCTCACGGTGAACGCCGCGGCGGGGAGAGATAAAGCAGACGCAGCAGTGCGGACTGCGAGACATAGGAGAGCAGCAGGCCGAGGCCAAGCCCCGCGATCAGCGTGAACGCTGCGGCCAGAAGTGTCTCCCAGAAGAGAATGGCGCTGGTGCGCCGCGGTCCATGCCGAGCACGCTGTAAAGGCCGAATTCCTTCTTGCGGCGACGCAGGAGAAAGCTGTTCGTGTAGAAGAGAAACAGCGCGATGAACACCGATACGACGAACGAGCCGAGGCTCATCGTCATCGCGACCGCAGAGGTGCCGGAGCCGTTCACCTTGCCATTGACCGTATAGAGCGCGGGGGTGACGGCGAACGCAATGAGACATACAGCATCGCTGCCATGAACGCGCAGGAGAGAAGATAGGGGAACATAGAGCCTTGCGTTCTTTTTGATACCCATCCACGCAAGGCGAAGGGGGAAAAAAAGTGAGCTTCATGCGCATTCGCCTCCCGTCTGCTGCTGCGTGAGCGCATCGGTGATACGCTGGTAGAACTGGGAATCCGTGTCCTTGCCGCGCTTTAACTCGAGCGAGACCTCGCCGTCGCGCAGGAACAGCACGCGCGAGGCGCAGCTCGCCGCGCGCACAGAGTGCGTGACCATCACGATGGTCTGGCCAGAGGCGTTGATCTCGCCGAAGAGCTTCAAGAGCTCGTCGGTCGATGGGAGTCGAGCGCGCCGGTCGGCTCGTCGGCCAGCAAGATCTGCGGGCGGGTGATGAGCGCGCGGGCGACGGCGGCGCGCTGCTTCTGTCCGCCGGAGACCTCGTAGGGGGTACTTTTTGAGCAGCGTCTCGATGCCGAGGTCGTAGGCGAGCGGTGAGAGCCGGTCGCGCATCTCCGTGCGCGACTTGCCCGCGAGCACGAGCGGCAGGCAGATGTTGTCTTCGAGCGAGAACGTGTCGAGCAGGCTGAAGTCCTGAAACACAAAGCCTAAGTTGTCGCGGCGGAAGGCTGCGGCGGTTTCTTCGGGAATCTCGGAGAGGTTCTTGCCGCCGAGCAGCACTGTGCCGCCGGTCGGCTTGTCGAGCGCGGCGAGGATGTTGAGAAGCGTCGTTTTGCCGCTGCCGCTCTCGCCCATAATGGCGACATATTCGCCGCTTTCAACGGTGAAGCTGACATTTTTGAGCGCCTGGACCTTGCTGCCGCCAAAGCGCGTGGTGTAGGTCTTTTGAAGACCGGAAACAGTCAGGATTTGCATGAGATGACTCCTTTCAAACGAGTGAGTTAGAAGCTAACGGTTGACATAATTTTTAATTCTCAGAAAATTTTCCAGAAAAAGGGCGCAAAAAGCAGCCGGAAAAGCGGAGGCCCTTCGCGGCTGCTTTTTCGAAAACGCGTTATTCGAGATTCAGTTTTTTCGTCGTGAAGTACCACGTCACGGCGTAGCCGATCGCGCAGAAGAGAAGTTCGCCGAGCATGCCCCAGAGGAGCAGCAGCTCGATGCCTGTGGGCAGGGTGTTGGCGTCCAGTGAGATCCATGTATGGGATGAACCGGCCGATCATGGCGATGGCGGTGAACTGCGCAAGCTGGAAGAACACGAGAATCAGGATGACCGTCCACAGCTCCTTGCGCTTATTGAAGCTGTAACCGATGGAGAAGGCGGCGTAGACCACGAGCTCGGCGGCAGAAACGGCAAAGACGAAATTGCAGAAAAGCTCAAAGACGATCAGCAGCGCGTGACTGCGCAGCGAGGAGGCCTCCATTCCGAAGAACGCTGTGAAAACATCATTGAAAAATCGGGGACATACTGGAAAGTGCTCCAGCCGGAGGCAGCAATCAGCAGCGAGAGAAGGCCCACGATGAACGCCGCAGCATACCACACGGCGGATACGACGAGCTTGGAGATGAGCAGCTGATGGAGGCTCACCGGCAGCGTAAGCGTGAGGTAACCCTCATCCTTGAGCACGTGGTCGCGCCAGCGGACGGCGGAGAGCACCAGCGGCGCAAACGCCAGCGCAAAGAGGCCCATCACAAAGCCGATGACCAGCAGTACGCCGATGAGCTGTAAGAGCCAGGGAATGTGCCCGCCGTTCAGGAGCAACTGAGAAAAACGCATCAGCGCCGTCAGTGCCAGCATTCCAAGAAAGACCGGCCACATGATGCGGCTCGTTGCACGGAATTCATGTTTGATCAGTTTGCTCAGCATCTAAATACCTCCCGGAAGAGCTCGTCCACGCTCTTGCCCCTTTTCATCTCGAATGGTCTCCACGCTCTCGTGGAGCATGACCTGCCCCTTCGCGCAGGAACACGACCTCGTCAGGATCTGCTCGACGTCGGCGATCAGGTGCGTGGAGATGATGACCGCTGCGTCCTCGCTGTAGTTGCCGATGATCGTGCGCAGGATGTAGTCGCGCGTCGCGGGGTCCACACCGCCGATGGGCTCGTCAAGGAGATAGAGCTTTGGCGTCGCGGCTCATCGTCAGGATGAGCTGCGTCTTTCTCGCGCATGCCTTTGGAGAGCGTCTTAATCTTCTGTGTGCGGTCAAGGCCGAGGTTCATCAGCATCGCTTCGGCCACGCCGCGGCGGAAGTCCGAATAAAAGTCACCGTAGTAGTCAAGCGCCTGCGCGATCGTCATCCAGCCGGGCAGCGTGTTTCGGTCGGGCAGGTACGAGACAATGGCCTTCGTTGCGCGGCAGGGAGCCTTGCCTGCGATCAGAATTTCGCCCGACGTCGGCGTCAGAAGGCCGTTGGCGAGCTTGATGAGCGTCGTCTTGCCGCTGCCGTTGGGGCCGAGCAGGCCCACGATGCGCCCGGGTTCGATCGTGAGATCGATGCTGTCGAGCACCGTTTTGACGCCGTAATTTTTCGTGAGCGCCTTGCATTCAAAAATACTCATTCTTCCTCCTCCTTAGCTCCCTGAATGAGAGCTATGACTTCGTCTCTCGTGCAGCCGAGCGTTTTCATCGAGTGGAGAAATTCTCCCACGCGCTCGTCCGCAATGCGGAGCTTGGCATTTGTGATCATGTTTTCATTTTCCGTGACGAACCGTCCCGCCGTGCGCTGGGAAAACACCAGACCGTCGCGTTCGAGCTCGGATAGCGCGCGCTGGACCGTATTGGGGTTGACGCCCGCCTCCACCGCAAGCTCTCGCACGGAGGGAGCTTTTCTCCCGGCGCGTAGATGCCGGAGACGATGGCCTCCGTCAACCGCTGTGTCAGCTGGGAGTAGATCGGCTGGTCATTGCGGAAGTTCCAGTCCATAGTGATCCTCCTTGTGTATCACTGTATTAAGTAATTAGTACAATAATACATCAAGCGGCATTTGTCAATAGCCGGACGCAAAAAAAGATCAAAAAAATTTCGCGGCAGAAAAAGCCGCGAAATTGACATAAAATCCTAAAACAGATGTTGCATTTCGGGAAAAATGTGGTATCATAAATTCGAACAAATGTTGGAAGGGGCGCACAAGATGGAAAAACTGTCCAGAATGCAGCAGCGCGTATACGATTATATAGCAGAGAGCATCGCCGAACACGGCTATGCCCCTCTGTGCGCGAAGTCGGTGAGGCGCTGGGACTCAAGTCACCCTCCACGGTCCACTTCCATATCAAGCACCTGCAGGAGATGGGGCTCATTGAGAAGAGCGCGGGCAAGGGCCGTGCCATCACGCTCAAAAAAGCAGCTGCAGGCCGTTCCCGTTGCGCCGCAGCCCGTCGAGATCGACGAGCTTGCCCCGCGCCGCCGTCAGGTGCCGATCCTCGGCAATGTTGCCGCCGGTAACCCGATTTTGGCGCAGGAGTGCATCGAGGACTACCTGACGTTCGACACCGGCGGGCACGATGACGAGTATTTCGCCCTGCGTGTGCGCGGCGAGTCGATGCTCGGCGTCGGCATCCTGCCGGACGACCTTGTCGTCGTCCATCGCCAGAACATCGCGCAGAACGGGCAAATCGTCGTCGCGCTGCTTGGCGACGAGGCCACGGTCAAAACGCTCAAGCGCAAGGGCAGCGAGGTCTGGCTCCTGCCCGCGAACCCCGACTACCAGCCCATCGACGGCCGCGAGTGCACGATCTTGGGCCGCGTCGTCGCCGTGGTGCGGCAGTATTAAGCGAGAAAAGCAAACGCTCCTCCGCGAATGCGGAGGAGCGGTTTTTGTTGTTACTGGGGAAAATGTGCTGTTGAGGGAAAGTGTTGGGATAAACTGAGATTTTAGATGAGTAATGCTGTACCACCAAAATTATTTGATAAGCCACCGTTCACGGTTTGGCATGATGCGAATATCACCGGAAAAACGCTCCAGAATCGTACCGTCTTGCGCCGAGCGGACTAATGTTTCTTCCCGATAGTCAGGATCCTCATACCAAATACTGAAGTAGAGCTTGTCTCCGTCGCGGAAATTAAGTGTTTCTCTACTACTGATTGCTAAACGTATCTGCTCAGGCCAGATGATCTCAAATGTACCATCATTTGGCTGCCGGGTCAGCGATAGCGGTGAGGGGTGAAGAATCAGATTGTAGCAGTCTTTCACCACAGACAAAGGCAGCCGTACGACTTCCTGCGTTTTCTCTTGCTGATGTAAGAACCTCAGAATGTGTATCGCACTTTCTGTAAAGTTTACTACCAACAGTACGACAGACTCACCATCGAACACAGGATAGCCGAGATATTGCCCGTCCACAGGCAGCACAGGCTCATAGACCATACCATCTGGATAGTGGATAAGATATAGCCTATTGCTTTGCACACAGAGTTTTTCTGCCGGAATAGTTCTTCAGCCTCATAGAGATCGCCGTGAACATAATCTGTTGCCCAGTACCATTCACTGGTTCCTCCCCCCGTACAAGTTCCATGTTAGTTATGCCACGTATGTCAATAGTCCGCATTAACGTATCTCTCTTTCACACGTTCCGATTTGTTTACGCCCTCATCCCTTGTCAAAGTGCACCGTCCAGCCCTCGATCCCGTAGAACGGGGAGGAGACGGTGGGGTTCAGTCCGTCGATGAGGCCGCTCGGCGTCAGGACCGACGCGGTCTTGAATGCGATGGGCGCGATGGGCGCGCTCTGGGCAAGGTAGCGGTACAGCGCGCGGGCGGTCTGATCCGTCTCATTGAGCGAGAACGCGTCGAGCAGCGTGTTGCACTGCGCGTCCGCGTAGCGGCCGTAGTTCAGCGCGCCGCCGGTGCGCGCGAGGGACGAAATGTCCCAGTTCGCCGTCAGGCGCACCTCGCCGAGATACAGGTCAAAATTCCCATTTTGCAGCGCGGTCAGATAGTCGCTCCACGGGGTGAGCGCACGCTGACCGCCAGAACGTCGGTCGAGAGCGTGCGGCTCAGATAGTCGGCGATGGAGACCTTGAACGAGTCGCTCTCGCTGACCAGGATCGTCACCGTGCGGGGGCGGCTTTCCGTCACGCCCGCGCTTTCGAGCGCAGCGGCGAGGTCAGGCGAAGCGAGTGTCGACGCCATCTCCGTCGGATAGAGGCTGGAGTGCGGCGAGAGCGGGAAGCGCGCCGCCTCGGCGTGACCAGCGAGGTAGCCCGTCGTGATGGTCGCGCGGTCGATCGCACCCGCGATGGCGCTGCGCAGCGATGCATCGGAGAGCGGCGCACGCTGTGTGTTGAAGCCGAGGTAGATCATGTTTGCGGTCGCGTAGTCGGTGAGCGCCGTGTCCGCGCTGCGCAGATCGCCCGTGCTGCTCGTCAGGTCAGCCGAGAGCAGATGCACCTCGCGCGAGGAGAAAAGGTACGATGCCGTGTCCGCGTCCTTGACGGCGCGCAGCTCGATACGCTCGAACGGCAGCGTGCCGTCGCTGCGCCAGTCGGGGTTCTGCTTGAGGCATGCGCCGTCGCTGTCCGTGACGAAGAGATACGGCCCCGTGCCGAGCGGCACGGTGTTCTTCTCCGAACCGGATTTGACGATGGGGATGTCAAGCAGCGCGGGGAACGCGCTGTCCGCGCGCGTGAGATTGACAATGAGCGCGCCGTTGCTCGCGCGCATCGAGGCGACGTTGGCAAAGCGCGCGCTGTAGCGCTCGCTCTCCTGCGCGCGGCGAAGCGTCGCGAGCACATCGCTTGCCGTCAGGCTGCTGCCGTCGGAAAAGCTGACGCCGTCGCGGAGGTAAAAGGTGTAGCTCGTGCAGTCGTCGTTGTGCTCATAGCGGCTGCACAGCACATTTTGCGGCGCAAACGACTCGTCCAGCACGAGAAGCCCCTCGTAGAGCAGCGCGCCAAGCGTCTGCTGCATGCCGTCGGGGCAGGTGATGGGGTCGAGCGTCACGCCCTGCAAATACGGCAGCGCGAACGACGTGATCGGCGTCAGGGTGGAGGAGGTGTCCGTTTCCACCGGCGGCGTTTCCTCCCAGAAGTCGCCGTTGCTGTCGTCGCTCACGTCACCGCTCCAGCAGCCCGAAAGCGAAAGCGCGAGCGTCAGCGCGCACAAAAAAGCGCAGAGAGGCGGCGCTTCACAGCGCATCCTCCGTAAGGCAGATCATCGCCGCCATGCCGCCGCGCCGGTCGCCCATCGCGCGGTGCGACCAGTAGCGCTCGGGGTGGCACTTCGTGCAGTCGGGGTGTACGTCGATGCGCGAGGGGTCGATGCCCGCGCGCAGCAGCCACAGGCGGTTGATCGCCTTCAGGTCGATGTGGTATTTGTCGCCGTTTTTTCGATGCGCTCGTCCATCGCGGGGTCGAGCAGGGCGAAAAAGGCGTCGGCCACGTCGCTGTCGGTCTCAAAGCAGCACTTGCCGATGCTCGGGCTGATGGCGGCGCGCAGTGTGTAGGGATCGGCGCCGTAGCAGCTCATCATCGACACGGCGGCCTTGAGCGCGATGCCGGCCGCCGTGCCGCGCCAGCCGGCATGCACTGCGCCGATGGAGCGCGAAGTCGGGTCGTAGAGCGTGATGACGCAGCAGTCTGACCCGTAGGCGAACAGCGGCAGATTCGGCACATTTGTGATGAGCCCGTCGGCGTCGTAGGGGCGGTCATTCCAGAGGATCTTGCCCGCGTCCTCTTCCCACGCAACGCGCACAAGGTCAGAATGGATCTGGCGGCAGCCGACGGCGCGGCTCGCGTCAAAGCCTACGGCCTCGCCGAGACGGCGGTAGTTTTCGAGTAAGTTTTTCGCTCGTGTCGCCCTTGTTGTCGGCAAAGTTGAGTGAATCGTAGGGCGCAGGGCTCACGCCGCCGTGCCGCGTCGTGAACGCGTGCACCGCGCCGCTCCCCGCGGCGGTGATGACATCGGACGTGTCGTAGATGAGACCGTTTACGTTATGTTCGGTGAAAGACATCAAAAGTGCCTCCTTTTTCTGCACCAAAGGGTGCGGAGATGTCGCCGCCTGTCTCAGGCGGCGGGGGAAATGCGGCGTGTGCGCCGCAGCACCACACTCCCCCATTTTCTTTCCCGGGAAAGAAAACGGGCGGTGTGACCGTCCAAAAGAAAGGCGTTTGCATTGCAAGCGAGCAGCTCGAAGAGCTGCAATGCTTGCCGATTGCACTGCCCATAGCGCGGCGTTGCCGCGTTAGCACTGCAATACGATTTGCCTCTGCTCCTACTACCCGCTGTTGCGCAGCCGTTGGCGGCTCTGCTGCCTTACGGATGCGGCACACCCCTTGCGGGTGCCGCTCTGCCCATCTTGTAGGAGTACGCAGTAATCTCCGTCTACCGAGGCACTACTCAATGCGGCGAGCGCAGCAATGCCGCATTCGGCAGGCATTCTGCCGCCGTGCTGCCGTCACTCGCGCCTCACGACAGTAAGGCACGGTTGCTGTCAGATCACGACTCGCAGGGATTCATGGCGAAGCCATGTACACCGCACCCACACTGCGCAGCGCGTGCAGTCCTTCAAGCTACAGACTGCCAATGTGCGGGGTCAAGGGGCAAGGCCCCTTGCGTTCTCTTGGGGGTCCAAGGGGGCCATTCTCTCACGTGAGAGAATGGCCCCCTTTTCCCGTATCCCCACGGGTGTGGGGGGAAATGTTCCACCACTTACAAGTGGTCAATCAGCGCCCACAGCACTGTTTATATTTCTTCCCGCTGCCGCAGGGGCAGGGGTCGTTGCGGCCGATCTTCTGCACCTTGCGGGGCTGCTTTTTCACGGTGCCGTCGCCCGCAGTGGTGGCGACGATGCCCTCGGCCACGCGCTCGCGCTTGACCTCGCCCTCGGTCTTGACGCGGGCGGAGAAGATGCGGCGCACCGTGTCGCCCTGAATGGCGGAGATCATGTCCTCAAACATCGTGAGGGATTCCTGCTTGTAAACGTCGATGGGCTTGTTGTTGCCGTAGGATTGTAAACGGATGGCCTGACGCAGCTCGCTCATCGCGTCGATGTGGTCCATCCAGTATTCGTCGACCACGCGCAGCAGCACCACGCGCTCGAGTTCGCGCATGATGGGCGAGGTGACGGCGGCCTCCTTGGCCTCGTAATACTTCTCAGCGGCTTCATAGAAGCGGTCGGTCAGATCGTCGGCGGAAAGGCCGGAAAGGGAAGAAGCATCCACAGCGCCGCGCGGGAAGTACGTGCCCTCGCAGCTCTTGAGCGCGTCGGCGCGGTGTTCGTCGTCGGTCTTGTCGTGCTCGCCGAAGGCGAAGGCGACCTGACTTTCGATGCTGCTTCTCAGCATGTTCAAAACGGTCTGCTTGATGTCCATGCCGTCGAGCACCTGCTTGCGCTGGCCGTAGATGATCTCGCGCTGCTTGTTCATCACGTCGTCGTATTCGAGCGTGCTCTTGCGGTACTGGAAGTTGCGGGACTCGACGCTCGTCTGCGCGTTTTCAATCGCCTTGGAGAGCGTCTTGTTTTCAATCGGCGTATCCTCGTCGAGGTTGAAGCGCTCCATCAGGTTCGTGATGCGCTCGCCGCCAAACAGGCGCAGCAGATCGTCTTCAAGCGAGAGGTAGAAGCGCGTCTCGCCCGGGTCGCCCTGACGGCCGGCACGGCCGCGCAGCTGGTTGTCGATACGGCGGGAATCGTGGCGCTCCGTGCCGATGATGAAGAGGCCCCCCGCCTCGCGGACCTTGTCCGCCTCACCGCTGATCTCCTCGCGGTGCTTTTCAAGGGCCTTGGCGAACATATCGCGCGCGTCGAGGATCTCCTTGTTGTCGGTCTCGGCGTAGCCGGTCGCCTCGGCGATGAGCTCGTCGCTGAGACCCGCCTTGCGCAGATCGGTTTTCGCCATGTACTCGGCGTTGCCGCCGAGCATGATATCGGTACCACGGCCGGCCATGTTCGTCGCGACCGTGACTGCGCCGAGCTTACCGGCCTGCGCGACGATCTCGGCTTCCTTTTCGTGGTTCTTCGCGTTTAAGAGGTTGTGCTTGATGCCCTCGCGGGAGAGCAGATACGAGAGCTTTTCGTTCTTTTCGATCGACACCGTACCGACCAGCACGGGCTGGCCCTTGGCGTGGCATTCCTTGACCTGCGCGATGACAGCGCGGTACTTTGCTGCCTCGATTTTGTAGACGACGTCGGGGTCATCGATACGGGCGATGGGGCGGTTCGTCGGGATCTCGATGATATCGAGGTTGTAGATCGTGCCGAATTCCTCTTCCTCCGTGAGCGCCGTACCGGTCATACCGGAGAGCTTGCCGTACAGGCGGAAGTAATTCTGGAACGTGATGGTCGCAAGCGTCTTGCTTTCTCGCGCGACCTCGACATGCTCCTTGGCCTCGATAGCCTGGTGCAGACCGTCGCTGTAGCGGCGGCCGAACATCAGTCGGCCGGTGAACTCGTCGACGATGACGACCTGACCGTCCTTGATGACGTAGTCGATATCGCGCTTCATCGTGCCGTGGGCCTTGATGGCCTGGTTGATGTGGTGCGCGATGGTGGAGTTTTCGGGATCGGAGAGGTTTTCAAGGCCGAAGAATTCCTCGGCTTTCTTCACGCCGCGGGCGGTGAGCGTCGCGGTCTTGGCCTTTTCGTCCACGATGTAGTCGGCGTCAACGTTGACGTCTTCCTTCTTCCTTTGTCGTCGCTCTCGGCGATGACCTTCTTGCGGAAGCCGCGTACAAGGTTTTCCGTGCGGGAATACATCTCCGTGGACTTTTCGCCCATGCCGGAGATGATGAGCGGCGTGCGCGCCTCATCGATCAAAATGGAGTCGACCTCGTCGACGATGGCGAAGGCATGTCCGCGCTGGACGAGCTCGCTTGCGTAGATGGCCATGTTATCACGCAGATAGTCGAAGCCCATCTCGTTGTTCGTGCCGTAGGTGATGTCTGCGGCGTAGGCCTTGCGGCGCTCCTCGCTCGTGAGGTCGTGGACGATCAGGCCGACCGTGAGGCCTAAGAAGCGGTGGACCTTGCCCATCCACTCGCTGTCTCGCTTGGCGAGGTAGTCGTTCACGGTGACGATGTGCACGCCATTGCCGGTCAGGGCGTTTAGGTACGCGGGCAGGGTAGCGACCAGCGTTTTGCCTTCACCGGTCTTCATCTCGGCGATGCGGCCCTGATGGAGCACCACGCCGCCGACGAGCTGCACGCGGTAGGGGTACAGCCCCAGCACGCGGCGGGACGCCTCGCGCACGGTGGCAAACGCCTCAGGCAGGATGTCGTCGAGTGTTTCGCCGCTTTGCAGACGCGTCTTGAACTCCGGCGTTTTGGCCTGCAGCTCCGCGTCGCTCATCACCTTGTATTCGTCCGCCATCGCTTCGATCTTGTCGACGATGGGGTAGATGCTCTTGAGCTCACGGTCGCTGTAGGAACCGAACATTTTACTAAAGAAACCCATATTCAAAACTTCCTTTCGTGGGAGCATAATGACACGCTTACAAGTATAGCATCCCTCTGCGCGATATGCAAAGGGAAATTTGCTGTATAATGTGAATGGATTGTAAATAAATTCCGCCGCTGCGTCAGGCATGGCTTGCACTTTATATAGCCGCTGTGGTAAAATGCAAAGCAAGATAGTACAAAGCGACGAAACGCCCTCCGACGGCGGAGGACAGAAGCATAAGGAAGAAGTTTTTTTCTCATCTAAGGAGGACATTCGCATGAAACTGCACTTTTACGGGGCCGACCGCTGCGTGACCGGCTCCTGCCACTGTTTGGAGATCAACGGCAAGAAGATCCTCGTTGACTGCGGCTTGCAGCAGGGACGCGATGAGCTGGACAACCGTTATCTCGCTTTCGCCCCGGCAATATCGATATTCTGCTCGTCACCCACGCGCACATCGACCACACGGGCCGTATCCCGCTGCTGGTGAAAAACGGCTTCCACGGCCGCATCCTGACGACACGTCTGACAGCAGATTTGATGAAGATCATGCTGCTCGACTCCGCTCACATTCAGGAGAGCGACGCTGAGTACGAAAACCGCAAGGGCGAGCGCGCGGGCCGCGAGCATGTCGATCCGCTCTACACCGAGCAGGACGCGCTGGACGTCTTCAAGTACGTGACGACCTGCGAGTATAAAGAAAAGGTCGACCTCTGCGAGGGTGTGAGCGCGGTGTTCACCGACGCGGGCCATCTGCTCGGTTCGGCGTCCATCACGCTCGAACTGGAGGAAAACGGCGTGCACAAGACGATCGTCTTCTCCGGCGATATCGGCAACGTCGACCAGCCCATTATCCGCGACCCGCAGCTTCTCGAAAAAGGCCGACTACGTCGTGATGGAGTCGACCTACGGCGACCGCAACCACACCGAGGTGTGGAGCTACACCGACGAGCTGGCGGAGATCATCGACGAAACGCTCGGCAAGGGCGGCAACGTCGTCATCCCGTCGTTCGCCGTGGGCCGCACGCAGGAGCTTTTGTACTTCATCCGCGAGATCAAGGATCAAAAGCTCGTCAAATCGACGCCGAACTTCCCCGTGTACATCGACTCGCCGCTCGCCAAGGCGGCGACCACGGTGTTCTGCGGCGACCTGCACGGCTATCTGGACGAGGCCGCACTCGAGCTGGTGAAGGACGGCACGCACATGTTCTCCTTCCCGAACCTGCACTTGGTCGAGACGACCGAGGAGTCCAGAATGCTGAACCTCGACAAAACGCCCAAGATCATCATTTCTGCCTCCGGTATGTGCGACGCGGGGCGTATCCGCCACCATCTCAAGCACAACCTCTGGCGCGCGACCAGCGCGGTCGTGTTCGTCGGCTTCCAGTCGCCCGGCACGCTGGGCCGCAGATTGCTCGACGGCGTTGAAAAAAGGTCAAGCTCTTCGGCGAGGAGATCGCCGTCAAGGCGAAGATCGTCAACTTCCAAGGCCTTTCCTCCCACGCCGACCACGACCACCTCATCGAGTGGATCAAGGCCTTCGACCCGAAGCCTGCGCACGTGTTCGTCGTCCACGGCGACGAGGACGTTGCGCCCGTGTTTGCCGAAGAGCTCAATTCCCTCGGCAGCTTCCATGCGCACGCGGCCAAGTTTACCGAGTGTTACGACCTTGCCGCAAACGAGATGGTCAGCGAGGGTTATATTTCCGAGCGCAAGCGCACGGCGCAGAAGTCCCGCGCGGACAATCTCTACGCCAAGCTGCGTGGCGGCAGCGGAGTCGCTGCTTGAGTTTGCCGCGCTGCAAGGGCAGACCCAACAAGGAGATTTCTGCGCTCACCGGCCAGATCATCAGCGCTGATCGACCGCTTCCGCGAGTAAATTTGAGATACAACAAAGGGCGCGGGGCGCCGAAGTACCTTTTTGAGAGGAGAAGACGATGGGCTGTCAAAAATCAGGAGCATACCGTTACCATCGAGGGCTATTGGCGAGGGCGGCACGGGCGTCGCGCGCATCGACGGCTTTGTCGTCTTTGTGTCCGGCGCGCTGCGCGGCGAGAAGTGCCGCCGTGCTCATTCTGAAGACGCTCAAGAGCGCGGCCTTCGCCAAGGTGCTTCGAGGTGCTTGAGCCGTCGAGCACCGCATCGCGCCGGACTGCCCGTACTTTCCGCGCTGCGGCGGCTGCACGTACCGTCACATGGACTATGCCGAAGAGGAGCTTGCCCTCAAGCGCCGGCGCGTGCAGGATAATCTTGCGCGCATCGGTGGGCAGCGAGGTCGAGGTGGTCGAAGGAGATCCTCGGCGCGGCAGGAGACGCAGCGCTACCGCAACAAGGCGCAGTATCCAGTCTCGCCGGACGGGAGGATCGGCTTCTACCGCGCCCGCACGCACGAGGTCATCGACACGCGAGAAATGTCTGCTGGTGAAGCCGGAGGCGGACGCCGCGGCGGAGGCCGTGCGGCGAGTATATGCGCATTTCCGCGCGGCGGGCTACGACGAGGCGGACGGGGCGCGGCCTTGCGCCATGTCTATGTCCGCTCGAACACGAAGGGCGAGAGCCTGATCTGCCTGCTGGTGAACGGCAAGCGGCTGCCAAAAGAAGACCGGCTGGTCACGCTCCTGCGCGATGCCTGCCCGAAGGCACCGGCATCGTGCTCGGCAGAACACGCGGCGGGACAATGTGATCCTCGGCGAGCGCTACCGCACGCTTTGGGGCCGACCGGCTGGAGGATGTGCTCTGCGGGAGAGTGTTCCGGCTGAGCGTGTGCCGTCGTTCTATCAGGTCAACCGCGAACAGGCCGAGCGGCTCTACGCTAAGGCCATCGAATTTGCGGGCTCACGGGGCAGGAGACGGTGCTCGACCTCTACTGCGGCGCGGGCACGATCACGCCTGCACTGTCGGATCACGCAAAAGAAAGTCCTCGGTGCGGAGATCGTGCCGGAGGCCATCGACGACGCGCGCGGAGAACGCCGCGCGCAGCGGTGTGGAAAACGCCGAATTCTTCTGCGGCGACGCCTCCGACGTGGCAAAAAGCTCGCGCGCGAAAACCTGCGCCCCGACGTCGTCATCACCGTCGACTGCCGCGCGGGCAAGGGCTTGGCCGCCGACGTGGTGGAGAGCATCGCCGAGATGCAGCCGCAGCGGGTCGTGTACGTCTCGTGCGACAGCGCGACCATGGCGCGCGACGTAAAGCGCTTAGCAGACCTCGGCTACACACCGCCCAGCGCGCCTGCGCAGTGGACATGTTCCCAAGGGCGGATCATGTCGAGGCCGTCTGCCTGCTCACCAAAGAGTGAATTGCAGCGCTGACCGTTCCGGAAAACTGCTGCGGCGGGATGAATGAAGCGCTTTGATCGACGAGTTGCGGCATTTGAATCATTTCCCCTTGCAGACGCCGAAAAAGCGTATAATACAATCGTTCAAAAAAAACAGGGGGAGCTCGTGCAGGCGGGCTGAGAGGAAGTGCTCCAACTTCGACCCTTTCACCTGATGCGGGTAATGCCGCCGTAGGAAGTTGACCTCATGGCTTTTTACAGGGGAGACGCCCGTTGTGGGTGCCTCCTGTTTTTATTCAGAAAGGAGAAACAGATATGTTTCAGGAAATGCTCGAAAACGTGAGAGGCAAGTGCCCCTCATCCACAACATCACGAACTATGTCACGGTGAACGACTGCGCCAACATCGTGCTGGCCTGCGGCGCGTCGCCCATCATGTCGGACGACCAGAGCGAGGTCGAGGAGATCACGACGATCTGCGGTGGATTGAACATCAACATCGGCACGCTCAACAAGCGCACGATCGAGTCGATGTTCCTTGCGGGCAAGCGCGCGAACGCGCTGAATCACCTGCCGTGCTCGACCCGTGGGCGCCGGGTGCTTCGAAGCTTCGCACCGAGACGGCGCAGAAGCCTCGAAGAGGTCAAGTTCACTGTCATCCGCGGTAACATCTCCGAGGTCAAGACCCTTGCCTCCGGCAGCGGCACGACCAAGGGCGTGGACGCTGACGTCGCGGACAAGGTGAGCGAGGAGAATCTTGACAGCGCGGTCGCGTTCGCCAAGGCCTTTGCCGAAAAGACGGGTGCGGTTATCGCCATCACCGGCGCGATCGACATTGTGGCGGACGGCAAAAAGCCTACTGCATCCGAAACGGCCACCCCATGATGTCCTCCATCACGGGCACGGGCTGCCAGCTCTCCGCCATGACGGCGGCGTATGTGACGGCGAACCCCGAGCATCCGCTGGAGGCTGCCGCGGCGGCGGTCTGCGCCATGGGTCTTGCCGGCGAGATCGCGCACGCGCGCCTTTCCGCGCAAGACGGCAACTCCACCTATCGCAATTACATCATCGACGCCATCTACAACATGACGCCCGAACAGCTGGAGGAAGGCGCAAAGTATGAAGTGCGATAAGAAGACGATGCTGCTCTACGCCGTCACAGACCGCGCGTGGGTCGGCAGACAGAGCTTATACGAGCAGGTCGAATGCGCGCTCAAGGGCGGCGCGACCTGTGTGCAGGTGCGCGAAAAGAAGCTCGGCGACGAGGATTTCCTCGAAGAGGCGAAGCAGATCGCGGCGCTGTGCAAGCGCTACGGCGTGCCGCTGTTCATCAACGACAATGTGGACGTCGCTATCGCCTGCGGTGCCGAGGGCGTGCACGTCGGGCAGGAGGACATGGCCGCGGCGAAGGTGCGCGAAAAGGTTGGCGACAACATGATGATCGGCGTTTCCGTCCACTCGGTCGAAGAGGCGAAGCAGGCCGTGCGCGACGGGGCAGACTGCTCGGCGTGGGCGCGATGTTCTCGACCTCGACAAAGACGGACGTCGACGTGCTTCCGAAGGAAACGCTCAAGGCCATCTGTGACGCGGTCGATATTCCGGTCGTGGCCATCGGCGGGCTCAACAAAGCAACATCCTCGAGCTTTCGGGCACGGGCGTTGACGGTGTGGCGCTGGTCAGCGCCATCTTCTCGGCGGAGGACATCGAAAGCGAATGCCGCGAGCTGCGTGCGCTGTCGGAAAAAATGGTGAACGCATGAAGCTCAAGTGCGTGATCTTTGACTTTGACGGCACGCTGTTCGACTCCATGTACCTCTGGGACACGGTGGCGGAGAGCTATGTGCGCTCGCGCGGCAAAGAGCCCAAGCCCACCGTGCGCGAGGAGGTGCGCGCGCTGAGTTTTGCAGGCGGCGGAGCACCTGAAAAAGAGTATGACCTTGCGGAGACGCCCGAGAAGATCATGGCGGGCATCGACCGCATCATCGAGCATTTTTACCGCGACGAGGTGCAGCCAAAGCCGGGCGTTGTCCCGTTTTTGAAAGAGCTGCGCGCAAAGGGCGTCGACGTCTGCATCGCGACGGCGACAGACCGCTATCTCATCGAATCGGCGCTGCGCCGCTGCGGCATCGAGGCCCCTCTTCGACGCGATCTTCACATGCAGCGAGGTCGGGCACGGCAAGGACGAGCCCGTCATCTTCCGCCGCGCGATGGAGCATTTTGGCGCAGCGCGGCAGCACTGTGGTCTTCGAGGACGCCATCCACGCCATCGAGACTGCGAAAAAGACGGCTTTACCGTCGCGGCGGTCTTCGACGAGAGCGAAAAGCGCCAGGACGAGGTCAGAGCGCTGGCGGACTGCTATATCACGAGCTTTGAGCATTTGGAGCAATTCTGGGCAATGACCGCGGCGGACTGAAGCCGCGGCTTTGGGCGGCAGACCGGGGCACCACTCTCTGTCGCATAACAAAAGAGATGCATTTTGAATCGAAAGGACGAAAAACGATGAAAACAGCATTATCCATCGCGGGAAGCGATTCCTGCGGAGGCGCCGGTATTCAGGCAGACATCAAAACGATGACGATGAACGGTGTTTATGCCATGACCGCGATCACCGCGCTCACGGCACAGAACACGACCGGCGTGAGGGCAATTCAGGAGGCAACGCCTGCATTTTAAAAGAGCAGCTGGACGCGGTATTTGAAGATATCTTCCCCGACGCGGTCAAGATCGGTATGGTCTCGTCCTCCGACCTGATCCGCGTGATCGCGGAGCGGCTGCGCCACTACGGGGCAAAGAACATCGTGGTCGACCCCGTGATGGTCGCGACGAGCGGCTCGAGTCTGATGAAGACCGACGCGGTGCAGACGCTCATCGACGAGCTTCTGCCGCTCTCGACCGTCATCACGCCGAACATTCCCGAGGGTGAGATCCTCTCCAGTGAGAAGATCGAGAGCAAGGACGACATGGAGCGCGCCGCCAAGCGCATCGGCGACACCTACGGCTGCGCCGTGCTCTTAAAGGGCGGTCACCGCGTGAACGACGCCAACGACCTGCTCTACGCAGGCGGCGAGATGCAGTGGTTCGAGGGCAAGCGCATCGACAATCCCAACACGCACGGCACGGGCTGCACGCTCTCGAGCGCCATCGCGTCGAACCTCGCCAAGGGCTACTCGCTCAGCGAGTCCGTCGCGCGGGCGAAGGAGTACATCTCCGGCGCGCTGTCGGCAATGCTGGACCTCGGCAAGGGGGCGGGGCCCATGCAGCACAATTTTGACCTGCGGGGCGAGTTTGCAAAGGAAAATACCAAGTGAAAACATCTGAAAGACTGCTGAACGCCAGCAAAACGATCTGGGACGCCTACAACGAGCACCCCTTTGTGCTCGGCATCCAGAACGGCACGCTGGAGCGTGATAAGTTCCGCTACTACATCATGCAGGACTTTCTGTATCTCAAGGACTATGCCAAGACCTACGCCGTGGGCGTCGCCAAGGCGAAAAAGCGTCGAGACGGCGAACCTCTTCGCCAAGTACATCAACGTGATGAACGGCGAGCTGGACGTGCACAAGGGTTACATGGGTAAGTTTGCAGTGACGCAGGAGGAGATCGACGCGATGAAGCCCTCGCTCGATAACCTGTCCTACACGTCCTACATGGTCCGTGTCGCCTATGATGAGAGCGAGGTCGAGGTGCTGGCGGCGGTGCTCTCATGCGCCTACAGCTACGAGATCATCGCCAAGAAGATCGTCGCGAACCGCCCCGAGTCGGTCGATGACCCGTTCTACGGCGACTGGATCCGCGGCTACGCCTCGGATGAGTACGCCGCGGGCAATGTCATCCTGATCGAAACGCTCGACCGCCTGTCCGCGCACTATACGGAAGAGCAGCTCCGGCATTTGGAGGACATTTTCATCGCCTGCTCGCGCTACGAGATGGCTTTCTGGCAGATGGCATGGGAGATGAGACAGTGAGCGAGAAAAAACGCTGCGTGATCGTCGGCGGCGCGAACATCGGCGACTATGCGCGCGTAAAGAAGTACTTGAGGGAAGATGATGCCGTCGTCTTCTGCGACAGCGGCCTCAAGCACATGGAGGCGCTGGGGGTGAAGCCCGCGCTGATCGTCGGCGACTTTGACTCGCACTGCAATCCGCACCTCGATGTAGAGACCATCGTGCTCCCGTGTGAAAAGGACGACACCGACACGGTGTTTGCCGTCAAGACGATGGTGCAGCGCGGGTATGACGACTTTTTGCTCATCGGCGTCATCGGCGCGCGGCTCGACCACACGCTCGGAAACGTGTCGATCCTGCTCTACCTTGATTTGCTCGGCAAAAAGGCGGAGATCGTGGATGACTATTCGGAGATGCAGATCGTCTCGAAGGGCGAAGTCTCCATCGAGGATAAGTACCCGTTTTTCTCGCTGCTCAATATCACGGGCTGTGCGAGGGGATTACGATCCGCGATGCGAAGTACCCGCTCGACGGCGCGGAGATCACGTGCGAATACCAGTACGGCGTGAGCAACGAGGTCCTGCCCGGAAAGACCGCGAAAATCTCCGTGCGGGATGGAAAGCTCCTGCTTATCAAAATTTGCAGACAGTAAGTGAAACGAAAAAAGCAGCAGACCGACGGCCTGCTGCTTTTTGCTGTTTTGCTGCGTTTGGATCGTTATTTCGCGCTGGGAGAGGCGACAAGAAACAGCATGTCGCTGCCGCCCTCGCTTTCAGGGAACGCGCCGTACATCGTGAAGTTGTACATCAGGCGCTCGGCGGGATAGATGCCGTAGCCGTCCTGATTGTGGTCGGTGGTATCGTAGGAGTCGGCCACCAGGAAGACGTCGTCGTTCTCATTTTCCGTGCCCATGGTATCATAGCCGATGATAGTCTGCCAGTGGCCGCCAAAGTCGTTCCAGCAGATCATAACGGGCTTGCCTTCGCTCAGCCAGCCCTGAATATCGTCGAGCCAGATGCCGTCGGGATAGTCGTTGGAGGACATTATATCAAAACCGCCTACGCCGTTGAAAATGTCAATGGCCTGATTCAGCGTGGTGCCGGGATAGCCCTCAAGCTCCGTGCCGTCGAGCGAGTGGCGCAGCGCCGCGAGGGACTCTTCGTTCCAGTCGCCGAGCGCATCGTACCAGTCGAGTACCATCAGCGCTGCGGTGACGCCGCAGGACCATTCGCTGGTCTGCTGCATGGTCTTGAAGTTGTGGAGTACGGTCAGCGTATCCGTGGATTCCATGTTGTACACGTCGGGATGGGCGAAATAGGGGGAGTTCTCGTGGTCGCCGGAGCGTTCCACGGAGTCTGCACCGTCCTCAGGAGAGAGGTCAACGGCGTAGGGGATCTTCATTTCGTCGGTAAAGTTTTCGGCAGTCTCCGCTGCCTTGCTGTTCTCGGCGTTATCAGCCGGTGTGTCATTGTTGGCGCAGCCGGACAGAAGGCCCAGCACAAGCGCGAGGGTGAGCGCCAGAGTGACAGTTTTTTTCATTGCAAATCTCCTTTTTTGTTTCGGGGCGGAGCCCCTTTTTCCGATTTTCCGCAAAGACCGCGGAATGGTTGCATTATACGGAAAATATATGCCTTGCACAATGCACAATTATTCCGTAATTTGGGGATACGCAGGGCGGATAATCGTAAGATATGTGAATTTTTACCGCGTTTTGCCCATGCGTGGGAAATGTGAAATTTTTGTGCGTCGCATTCTGTGCTTTGCAAATGTCAAACTTTGTGATATACTAAAAAATGTCCAAAAGAGGACAAATGGAGAGATTTTTGTCGGGCCGGATTATCGGCCTTTTATTTTGACAGAAGGTATTTTTGATTTTATGATAGATCAGTATTTCTTGGTTTTAACGACGATCGACCTCTTCGTGCTGACGTTCATGTGCATCCTCACAAAGCTGAGCGAAACGCTCAACAGCAAGCAGAAACGCGGCTTTTTCCTCGCCTTTGTGCTCATCGGCGTGATCTCGATCCTCGAGGTCATCACGATTCTGGTTGACGGTGCGCCGGTGCATCTGCGCTGGCTGAATATTTTGTCGAACTACCTCGGTTTCGGCCTGTCGCCCGCGGTGTCGGCGTGCCTTGTGTACGCGCTGGATAAGAAGACGGTCATCAGCCGCAAATTCAAAGCGGCGGTGGGCTGCGAGGTCGTATATCTGCTCCTCCTCACCGCGCTGCTCCCAAGCGGGATGGTGTTTTCCGTCAGCGAGGATAATGTCTATGCGCGCGGACCGTATTTTGCGTTCTATATCGTGATGTATCTCGCCGCGCTCGCCTACCTTGCCGTGTCCACGATCGTTACGGCGTGGGAGTTTCAGAATCGCAGCCGCGTACTGCTCTATCCGCTCATCGTCTTTCTGGCGGCGGAGACGATCATCCAGATCGCGCTGCCGCAGCTGCACGTGACATGGCTGTGCGTCACGCTGCTTTCGGTGCTGTATTTCATCTATTGCAGCGAGATGTGGAACCAGCTCGACGCGCTCACGGGCCTTTTGAATCAGAACAGCTATCTCAATCGCACGGCGGAGATGCGCCGCAGCGGCGAGGTGCTCGTCGTCTTCGATGTGGACGATTTCAAGCAGGTCAACGACCAGTATGGCCACGTGAAAGGCGATATCTGCCTTGCCGAGATCGCCGCGTGCATCAAGCGCGCCTATGCGCGCCACGGTTACTGCTACCGCACGGGCGGCGATGAATTCTGCGTGCTGCTGCGCGACGGCGACAAGGAGCACGCCTGTGCACGGGACTTTGTGCGTCGGCTGGACGAGCGGCGCAAGGAACTCGACTTCCTGCCGACGGTGTCGTTCGGCTCGGCAGAGATTTCAAGCGAGAACGTCGTCACGGTCAAGGACCGCGCCGACCACAACATGTACCGCTACAAAAAAGAGCGCAAAGCCCACCGTATGTCAGGGGACGCGGGCGAGGAGTAATCGAGAGGAGGCCACCCCATGGGACAGACGGAATGGAGCACGCTGGTCGAAAGCATCTGCGCAGAGCGCGGACTGTCCGTCGTACTTTCGTGGGACATGCCGCAGGGATACGAGACGGCCAACGGCACGTTTGATCCGGTGGCAAAAACGCTTTTTCTCAATCCGGCCGTGCTGCAAAGTGCGCCGGAGTACGAGGCGATGTTCTATCTTGTCCACGAGCTGCGGCACGCGGAGCAGTACCAGCATCCCGAGCGCTTCGACGCGATGATCCGCGTAAGCCTTCCCTACGTGGTGCTCTATGATGGAACGTGCTTCCGCCTGCGCGGCGAAACCTGGCAGGAGTGCCGCTTGGACGGCGGAGAAGAGAGGTTTCGCGACGCTTATCTGGGCTTTCCTTACGAGGTGGACGCCAATGAATTCGCGGCGCAGCGGGTGAAAGCCTTTTGCGGCGATTCGCCCGCGCTGCGACAGCTGCGGGACTGCTGGCGGCCGAAAAGGATTTGGTCGAACGAAGACTACCGGCGGCTTTTTCGCGAGATCGACGAGAGAATAGAAAACAGTGCGCGTTGAGCAAGGCAAGCGCTCAGCGGCGCGCGGAGGATACAGGAGAAGACAGCAATGAAAAATTTGAAGGTACTGATGCTCAACGGCAGCCCGCACGCAAACGGCAACACCGCCGTCGCACTGCGCGAGATGGAGGAGGCCTTCAAGGCGAACGGTGTGGAGGTCGAGACCGTGCTCATCGGCAATCAGGCCGTGCGCGGCTGCACGGCCTGCGGAGCCTGTGGCAAGCTCGGCAAGTGCGTCTTTGACGACGTGGTCAACGAGCTCAAGCCGAAGTTTGAGGAGGCGGATGGCCTCGTCGTGGCGAGCCCCGTCTATTACGCGTCCGCGAACGCGACGCTCATCGCCTGCCTCGATCGCCTGTTTTACAGCACACCGTTCGACAAGACGATGAAGGTCGGCGCGAGCGTCGTCTGTGCGCGCCGCGGCGGCTGCTCGGCGACGTTCGATGAGCTCAACAAGTATTTCACCATCTCCGGCATGCCGGTCGCGTCCAGCCAGTACTGGAACAGTGTCCACGGCCGCGCACCGGGCGAGGCGGAGCAGGACGGAGAGGGCCGGCAGACGATGCGCACGCTCGCGCGCAACATGACGTTTTTGATGAAGAGTATCGCGCTCGGCAAGGAGCAGTTCGGCCTGCCTGAAAAGGAAGAGCGCATCGCCACGCACTTCATCCGCTGAGGGAAAGTGCATGGAGCTGTTCGTCAAGCACTTTTCCGAGCTCACGGCGCAAGAGCTCTATGAAATTTACAGGCTGCGCGTGTCGGTCTTCGTCGTGGAGCAGAAATGCTGCTATCAGGAGGTCGACGACGCGGACAAGGACGCCTATCACGTTTGGCTGCGGGACGAGGACGGTATCGAGGCATATGCGCGCATTCTGCCGCGCGGCGCAACGTTTCCGGAGGTCTCCATCGGCCGCGTGATCGCCGTGAAGCGGCGCTGCGGTCTGGGGAAGCAAATTGTCGCCGCGGCCATCGGCACGGCGAAAGAGAAGCTGCACGCCGATAAGATCACGATCGAAGCGCAGACGTATGTGAAGAAGATGTACGAGGACTTCGGCTTCCGCCAGACGTCAGAAGAATTCTTGGAAGACGGCATCCCGCACGTGCAGATGCAGCTCGACCTGACAAAATAAGAAAATCGCCCTTCCATTTGGAAGGGCGATTTTTCGTTGCGTTTTACTTGCGGGAGAAGGGCGCGACGGCGCGCTCCTTCGCTTCGCGGTGCGCGATGGGAGCCATCGTGCGGTGCGGCTTCGGCGTGCGCAGGTTGCGGCGGTTGATGAACTTGGGTGCGACCTGCGGGAACAGCGCAAGGGAGAGCACGTCCTCCTCGCTCTTGGCAAGGTCCTTGTACTCCTCGCGGTACTTGGGAAGCTCGGGCTCCAGAAGGTCGGCGGGGCGGCAGGTGATGACGTCCTCGAGCTTGATGCCGGCCTTGGCACGGACCTCCTCATTGACCTCGCCGGGCAGCCTGCCGTATTCACCGCGAAGCATGGCCTTGGACTCCTTGGGGACCATCTTGTAGCGCTCGCCGGTGATGATGTTCAGCACGGCCTGCGTGCCGACGATCTGGCTGGACGGCGTGACCAGCGGGGGATAGCCGAAGTCCTCGCGCACGCGCGGAATCTCAGCGAGCACGTCGTAGTACTTGTCCTCCTTGCCCGCCTGCTTGAGCTGGGAGATGAGGTTGGAGAGCATACCGCCGGGGACCTGATAGAGGAGCGTGTTCGTGTCGACATTCAGCACCTTCGGGTCGAGCGCGCCGCTCGATTTGAGCTCATCCGCGACCTTGCGGAAGTGGACGGCAGCCTCGCTCATCTTGTTCAGGTCAAGGCCTGTGTCGCGCGGTGTGCCCTTGAGCGTGGCGACGAGGGACTCCGTCGCGGGCTGGGACGTGCCGTTGGCGAGCGGGGAGAGCGCGGTGTCGACAATGTCGACGCCGGCCATCGCAGCCATCAGATAGACCATGTCGCCCGTGCCGCTCGTGTTGTGCGTGTGCAGGTGGATGGGCATGTTGACCGTTTCCTTCAGGCGCTTGACGAGGGAGTAGGCGTCCATCGGCAGCAGAAGGTTCGCCATGTCCTTGATGCAGAGAGCGTCCGCGCCCATCTGCTCGAGCTCCTTAGCGAGCTTCACGAAATAATCCTCATTGTGGATGGGGGAGATGGTGTAGGAGAGAGTGGCCTCGACCTGACCACCGTATTTCTTCGTGGACTTGATGGCCTGCTCTAAGTTACGCACATCGTTGAGCGCGTCGAAGATGCGGATGATGTCGATGCCGTTTTCAATGCACTTGCCGCAGAACTCGTCGACCACGTCGTCAGCATAGTGCTTGTATCCTAGAATGTTCTGACCGCGGAAGAGCATCTGCAGCTTCGTGTGGGGCAGGTGCGCGCGCAGCTGGCGCAGCCGCTCCCACGGATCCTCATCCAGAAAACGCAGGCAGGCGTCGAACGTGGCGCCGCCCCAGCACTCGAGAGAGTAGTAGCCGATCGAGTCGAGGATTTCGCAGGCGGGGAGCATCTGTTCGAGCGTCATGCGCGTGGCAGCCTGCGACTGGTGCGCGTCGCGCAGGATGGTGTCGGTGATGAGAAGGGGCTTGTTCGATAAGAATTCCATGGCGGTATGAGGATCCTTTCTTATAATGTAATTTCCAGTTTAGCACAGCAGCGTGGGAATGGCAAGGGAACTTTTGTCAATGATTTCACATTTTTATCGAACGATTCAGAAATAATGATACATTGAATGAAAAATGTCTGAATGCGAGTCAAAGAATGCTTGACGGCCCTGCGGGGATATGATATACTGCTCCCTACTTTGAGGGAGTAGATGGCGTCAGCTGCTTTAGATGGCGTGGCAAGTCAACAGACTGACCGCTTTTACGGTCTGGCTTGTCTTAAACAACGAGACTCAAGTATGGCTTCGCTGTACCTGTGTCTCTTTTCTTATGCTCAGGTGCGGCAGCGCGCCTGATTTTTTTGTTGTTTGGAGGATCTTACCATGACATTTTTTCGAGCTGTTCCTCATCGGCATCGGGCTTTCGATGGATGCCTTCGCCGTGTCGATCTGCAAGGGCCTTTCCATGCAGAAGATCGACAAAAAGTATACGCTCTGCATCGGCCTCTTTTTCGGCGGCTTCCAGGCGCTGATGCCGCTGACGGGCTACCTTCTCGGCAACCAGTTTTCAGGGTATATCGAGCGCTTCGACCACTGGATCGCCTTCGTCCTGCTCGCGCTGATCGGCTTTAACATGATCAAGGAGAGCCGCGAAGAGGAGGAAGAAGAGGAAAAAGCCCTACGCGGGCGTCAACTTCAAGGAGCTGCTGATTCTCGCCGTCGCCACGAGCATCGACGCGCTGGCCGTCGGCGTGACGTTTGCTTTTTTACAGGTGAATATTGTGCCTGCCATCACGATCATCGGCTGCACGACGTTTGTGATCTCGATTGCGGGTGTGTACGTCGGCAATGTGTTCGGCTCGCGCTACAAGAGCCGCGCCGAGCTCACCGGCGGCGTCATTCTCATTTTGATCGGGCTCAAGATCTTGCTCGAGCATTTGGGTGTGATTGCGTTTTAATAAAACGTGAAATTATCTCCCGCGCGGCGCGGGAGTGCGCAAAGGGGGGCTGTTCTCTTTCCGAGGAAAGAGAACAGCCCCCCTTACACCCCCCAAGAGAAAGGGACGAGGGGCCTTCCCCCTCGACCCCGCTCATTGCCGGTTTGTAGCTTGAAGAGCTGCAATGCTTGCCGAATCGGGTGCGGTGTACATGGCTTCGCCATGAATCCCTGCGATTCGGCACCACTATTAACCGCGCCTTACTACCGTGAGGCGCGTGTGACGGTAGCACGCCGACAGACTGCATGCGGGCGCGGTGTTGCTGTGCTCGCCGCGTAACAAAAAACGACCGCGGTGGCGGTCGTTTTTATGTCTGGGGAAGATTGTTCAGTGCGTAGTCGATGCACTGGTTGATAAATTCGCTTCTGCTCATGTTGAACTTCGCGGCAAACGCGTCAATCTGCGCCAGCTTATCGGGGGCAATCCGGATCGTGATGGGTTCCTTGGTATATTGCTTCGGGATGAAATCAGCCATGGTAATCACCTCTTGCAATATAGTATGCTGTGGTGTATGCTAAATATAGATTCTAAATTAGCATACTTTATAGCGTACGAAAGGAGGACACAATGGACTATCAGAAGATGTATACCACCTTATTCAACGCGATCACCGACGCACTTTCCCAAATCGAAACACAAAATTACGGCGACGCCAAAGAAACACTTATCTCTGCCCAGCAAAAAGCAGAAGAAATCTATATCACAGCACAAAACTAAAAAAGCACCCTCCAAAAGCGGCGAGCGCAGCAATGCCGCCCGCACGCAGTCTGCCGCCATGCTGCCGTCACTCGCGCCTCACGGAGTAAGGCGCGGTTGCTGGATGAACCGAATCGCAGGGGTTCATGGCGAAGCCATGTACACCGCACCCACATTGCGCAGCGCGTGCAGCTCTTCAAGATCAAGGCTGGCAATGTAACCTTTCTCTTGGGGGTTCAAGGGGGATATTCTCTTTCGAGAAAGAGAATATCCCCCTTGATTCGTGCAGCGCCACCGGCGCTGCCATCCCCACTGCGCTGCGCGCAGAAAGCAAAAAAGAGGGCCGTGCTTTCGCACAGCCCCCTTCTTATGCAGGTTTAGCAGCCGCAGCCGTTATTGCAGCCGCAGCCGTTATTGCAGCCACAGCCATTGTTGCAGCCGCAGCCACCGCCGCAGCCGCCGCAGGCGAAGATCAGGATGATGAGGATCAGGATCCACAGGCAGCAGCCGCCGCCAAAACCACAGTTATTATTGCACATAAAACGAACCCCCTATGAAGATTGAAACCGCCCGCGCGGCGGTCTCAATCCATAGTATGGTGGGAACGCAAAAAAGGTGTCAGCCGATGCGCGCAGAATTTACCATCGCGCGGGAAGCGCGGTAGGCCGCGTCGGAGAAGACACCACGCGCGATGAGCGTGTCGCTCAGCTTGCTGCCGCCGCTGACGTTCGTTTCGAGTGCGTAGTAAGAGAGGTATACGACGTCGGCGCGCAGGAATGCGGAGGCGCGTAAAGCGCTCACCTCGCCTGCGGTCAGGACGCCCGCAAAAGTACGCGCGCGCTCGGGCGCGTTGGAGATATCAGACTGCGCGGTGGAACTGTAACGCAGTGCGCGCAGCAGAAATTCCGTGTACATCTCTGCCGATGCGCTCATCGTCGTGCCGAACGTCGTCGGGCCGACGCCGTTGGTGTAGCCTTTGGAGTAGGCGTAGGCCGCGTAGGGCTGCGCCCAGTCGGGTACGTCGGTAAAGGGCTGGTAGGCCGTGCAGCTCAGCGCCTCGCTCTCCTCGCCGAGAAGACGAATGAGCATAATGAGCGCCTCCATGCGCGTGGGGGCCTTTTCGAGGTCAAAGCCCTCGCCGTAGCCCGTGTCCGACCCGCGGAAGAGCGTGAGTGTTTTGAGCGAGGCGGCCATGGCCGGATAGTCGACCGAGGAAGAGCTTGCGATGGAATAGAAGCCGCAGTAATTCACGACCGCGGTCTTGCCGGTGACGGTGAAAAGCGCCGTCGTGTCCTCGGCGACGAGATAGCGGTGATTTTCCGCGAGCGCCGCGCCGCTTTTGACCTCGCTGCCGGTCGTCACGTCGACGACCGCGCCGGAGGAAAACTGCACATTGACGCTGCCCGCCAGCACGATGACCTGAAGCCCTGTCGTGCCGGAGAGAATGTCGCCCTGCTTGAGGCGCGACTCGGTGAAGACGTCGGCGCGCTGCGCGCCCACGTTGGCCTCTGCCGCGGCAATGGTCGAGCGGAGCGCGGCCTCAGCCTTTGCATACGCCGCCTGATCGGCCTTGTCGAGGGCGGCGTCGATGGACGAAGTCGCCTTGGTGGTGAAGGTCGTTTGCAGATAGTTGAGCGAGATCAGCGGGTCGCTGCTGTTTCCCCCCCCTGCGGCCGTGGCCGCGGTGGCGAGCACCGTCACTGCGAGGAGCGATGCGAGCAGGGCAATGGGCCTTTTCACGGTTTGGCTCCTTCCTCCTCCGCCTCGGCGGAGGTCTTGGAGATGCGGTAGCTCAGCGTGAGCAGACTGTCGGCAAAGTGGACGTCCTCGGTGAAGACCTCGCTGCCGACGTGCAGCTCCGTGTTGGTGAAATTCCAGATCCCGCGCACGCCGAGCGCAACGAGCTGCTCGGCGACCTCCTGCGCGATGTGTCTTGGGCACGGTCAGTACCGCGACGTCGGGATGGCACACGGCGAAATAGTCGCCGATCTCGTCGAACGAGCGGATAAGCACGTTGTTGACGCGCGTGCCGATGAGCGCGGGGGAGACGTCGAACGCGGTGTCAAGCAGAAAACCGGTCTGCATGAAGTCAAAGTTGCGCAGCAGCGCGTGGCCCAGGTGGCCGGCGCCGACGACGACGAGGCGGTGCTGCTCGTCCACGCCGAGAATGTGGCCGATCTCGGCGCGCAGCTCCATGATGTTGTAGCCGTAGCCCTGCTGGCCGAATTCGCCGAAGCAGCTCAGATCCTGCCGGATCTGCGAGGCGGTCACGCCCATGCGCTTGCCGAGCAAGCCCGACGAAATGCGCACGATGCCCTTGGCGTGCAGCTCGTCCAGGTAGCGATAGTAGCGGGGAAGACGCCGGACGACAGCGTCGGAAATTTTGCGTTTTTCATAAGGAACGATCCTTTATTTTAGGATACTGTAATTATACGAGCGAGAGAAGAAGTTGTCAATTTTTTTAACGATCTTTGACGAAAATTTTAGCTTTACAGAAGTGGGAAAAGTTGCTATACTTACTTTGTTAACCCCTGCGTCCCAATTCAATATGTGCCCGTAGCTCAGTTGGATAGAGCGTCAGACTCCGACTCTGAAGGCCGCTGGTTCGAATCCAGTCGGGCATACCAAATTAGACAAAAGCTGTGTATAACTTATGTTATACACAGCTTTTTTGCTCTTTTAATAGAGAAAACACACAAATTTAGCCTGCAAACTGTGCAAAATAACGGCACGGGAGAAAATGAAATAATCTATATTCCTATGTTTTATCTCTTGAATGGGGTAACACATGGGAATTTTAGCTTTTAGGAGGAATAAAGCATGAGAATACCATATGGTTTTGAGTTGATCAGCGACGGGACACTTGAAGTCAACAAGGATGAAGCGAATATCGTATCAATGATTTTTGATTTCTATATGGCAGGAGCAAGCTTGGGAAAAGTGGTGGATATGCTTCATTAAAAAGCGTTTAAAGGACGAGGGAAATGAAACCGTTACAAGTTGTAACGCTTTGAAAATGACCGCTGCAGACGGCAAGCGCCGTCTGACTGATGTGGCTGACACCGAGCAGCTTCTCCGCATCATCCAGTCCATTCCTTCCCCCAAAGCGGAACCGTTCAAGCTATGGTTGGCACAGGTTGGCCGGGAGCGCATTGAAGAAACCATCGACCCGGAATTGACCATTGACCGAGCTCTGGAAACCTACCTCAAGAAAGGCTACACCCGCGAGTGGATCAACCAGCGGCTGCAAGCCATTCAAGTCCGCAAGGAACTGACGGACGAGTGGGATGCCCGTGGTGTGCAGAAGGGTGTGGAGTACGCAATACTTACCGATGAGATCTCCCGTGCGTGGTCGGGGATGTCCACCCGGCAGTACAAAAACCTAAAAGGCTTGAAAAAGGAAAACCTTCGTGACAACATGACCACGCTGGAACTGGTGCTGAATATGCTGGCGGAAGCCACAACCACACAGTTTTCAAAAGATCGCAAGCCGACGACCTTCCAAGAGAATCTGGAAGTTGCTAAAGCTGGCGGACAGGTTGCCGGGCGAACGAGAAAAGACATTGAGTCACAGTCCAATACGCCGGTCATCTCCCCAAAGAATGCAGTACAACTCAATCAAGTAATAACTGATTTGCTGGAGGAAACGACTTCGGATATACCTAAAAAAATGGACGATAAGTAAACTTTGGCGTTCTTTGTAGTACATAGATATTTTCAAATGGCAAAAACAAAAATATCCGAATTGAAGCCGCCTGACAAAATGTGTTGATGAAAGATGCAGCACAGAAAACACCGCACGAAAGTGCGGTGTTTTCATATATTTATCATCTTTTTCGCCGCAAAAAGTTTTAAAAACAGTTTTTTTAAAAAGCAGTTTTTCCCGCGACAGGCGACATTTTCGAGATGCAGCCGGTTGATTTTATGAACTGATGCGACTCGAACGCCGAAGCATGGGTGCTTCACTCTTGCTGCTACCTGGCGCATCTCACTTCTCTCTCACATTTGGGCAAAGAAAAACCAGAGGAAGCGAATGCACGCCTCTGGCGTGCGTCCGCTTCCTCTGGCACCGTGGCCCCGCTGGGCTGCGTGGTCTTATTATTCGTCTGCCAACATTGCGCTCCCTTGGCATTGTTCGTCGCTTTGGCAGGGTATCAGTCCCTTTCACCAACGAACAATGCCGTATTCAGGAAAAGAAAGGTGAAGAATCGCAAGAGTCCCTATCTTGAAGTGATCAGTAGCTTACAATGACACTTTATAAATTCAGGGAATATTTTAAAAATCAATTCAGCGCTGGATGCGGCCGGAACCATCGCCGTCGGCCAACTTTTCCATCTCGGCCGCTGTAACCATGTTATAATCGCCCTCGACGGTATGCTTGAGCGCGGAGGCCGCCACGGCAAATTCCACAGCCCGCTGATTGCCCTTACCGGCGAGCAGCGCGTAAATCAGACCGCCGCCGAAGCTGTCGCCGCCACCCACGCGGTCAACGATATGCAAGTCATATTTTTTGGAGAAATGGTATTCATCGCCGACAGCGTCAAACAGCATGGCGCTCCAACCGTTGTCGGACGCCGAGCGGGACTCGCGCAGCGTGATAGCGACCTTTTCAAAGCCAAACCGATCAGCAAGCTGCCTTGCAACGGACTTGTAGCCCTCGCGGTTGATCTCGCCGGCATAGATATCGGTCGCCTCCGCCTCAATGCCGAACACATCCTTGGCATCCTCCTCGTTGGAAATGCATACGTCCACGTACTGACACAGATCAGTCATGGCCTCCCGTGCCTGCTGACGGCTCCACAGCTTGCCACGGTAGTTGAGATCGCAGCTAATCCTGACCCCGTGTGCCTTCGCCGCCTTGCAGGCGTCACGGCAGGCATCCACCATGTTGGGGCCGAGCGCAGGCGTGATGCCGGTAAAGTGGAACCAGTCCGCGCCTTTAAAAATCACATCCCAGTCGAAGTCGGAGGAGTGGACTCCTGAATGGCAGAATGCGCCCGGTCATAAATGCAAACGGAACCGCGCTGAGACGCGCCTTTCTCATTATAGGAGATACCGATACGGTCGCCTCCACGCACGATCATAGAGGTATCCACGCTGTAGCGGCGCAGAGAGTTGACCGCAGCCTGTCCGATGGCATGCGCGGGCAGTTTGGTGACGTAGACGGCGTCAAGGCCGTAGTTAGCCAGCGAAACAGCTACGTTAGCTTCCCCGCCACCGAAAGAAAACTCCAAGTGGTCCGCCTGAACAAAGCGCTCGTAATTGTATGGCTGGAGACGAACCATTCAACCGCGCAATATCCGACCGCCATACAGCTTTCCACCTTGATAAAAAGGGGGCCTGAGGAAATCTTCCCCAGGCCCCAAAACAGGCGCTTACAGCTTATCCTCACGCATAAAATGAGCATTGGTCCCATCAATGGAGAAGAACTCATCTGCTGCACGCCGACCGATGTCATCTGGGTACTTAGATATCTCATTTAAGTACTCTTTTTCATCTACATAGGTAAACGCGCCGTCTCGCATTATGACCTTGCCGTCCACTGCAACCAGCGAAACCTCAGATCCCCTGGCACTGTAAACCAGATTAGGTACCATGTTGCGCATTGGGTAAGTGTACACCGGTAACATGGAGGGACAACTGAGATCAATAGCAATATAGTCCGCGCATTTTCCAGGCTCAAGAGAGCCTACGGTATCGCCCAAGCCAATCGCTTGGGCACCCTCAATGGTGGCCATACGCAGGGCTTTCCAGGCGGGCATAACTTCCGGATTCTGATACTTGATCTTGTTGAAGAGGCAAACATTTTTCATCTCATTGATGATGTTATGGCAGTTGTTGCCCGGAGCCTGATCGGAACCCAAGGCCACCACACCGCCCGCCTGTTGGAAAACAACACTTGGGCAGACAATGCCATCAATGATGCCGATCGAACCCGGATTAACGATCATTGAGGCACCTCGTTTGGCAATAAGGGCAGCTTCCTCATCTGTGCAGTCAGTAAGATGGACTGCAATAAGAGATTCATCCAGATAGCCCAACTCATCCAGAAAAGCTGTAGGACGCTTGCCATAGCGCTGGACGATCTGATAGGTCTCTCGATCTCCTTGCTGCACATGCATATGGATTTTGGTACCCCGCTCCTTGACCGCCTTTTGGATGCGCAACAGCATCTCCGGGCTGACAAAGTCAGCGCCTTGTGGGCCAAACAGGATCTTAATCCGTCCCCCTGCCTTGTTGTTCCATTTATTATACAGATCAATGTTTCGATTCAGGCTTTCCTCTCCCATGGCATCATCAAACTCATAGAGTTCGCCCGGTTGATAAACCCGTCGTTTTGCCGCTCGAATCGTCTGTGCAATATTCCCTCGGGCGCCCACCTTATCGATGAAAGCACACACATTTTCCATTTTGGAATCATAGTCGCCCAGTGTGGTAGTGCCTGCCCGGACGGCCTCCAGAATGGCCACTCGGCTGCCCACATCCCGTTCCTCGTCATTGACCGCGTTGTCAAAGGGCTGGAGGCCGAACATCATCCAACTGTTGGTGTCTTGGGCCAATCCGCGCATAATATTGCATGCAGTATGCATATGGCCGTCGATAAAACCAGGCAGCACCATATGATGATCCAAGGTGATCATTTCCTCAGCTGTATACTCCGCTAAAATCTCAGCCCGGTTGCCCACCTTCAAGATTTTGCCTCCGTCTACAGCCATAGCGGCATCACTATGATAGCCCACGCCGGCTCCTTCCATCGTATAGAAATGCGGGGCCACCAATGGTATCAATCTTTTTCATAAATGTCTCCTATTCCAACGACAAAGCAGTTAGTGTACCTTCTCAGGGTAACGCCGTTTGGTAAGCTGAGTCAGAGTAAACAGGCTCACTGTCAGAATAGCAGCAGTAACCGCAATACTCAAGACATACTGTCCGGTCAGTCCGCCAAAAAGGAATCCCACGAAAGCCGAAATACCAACCGTAATTCCGTAGGGGATCTGCGTCATAACATGGACGATATGGTTGCAGGAAGCACCGGTAGAAGAGAGAACAGTCGTATCGGAGATAGGGGAGCACTGGTCGCCGAACAGGCCACCGCCAATCACGGCGCCAACAACAAACGGAATGGAAATATCAAAGGCGACGGCCATCGGGAAAGCAATGGGCATCATAATAGACCACACGCCCCAAGAGGAACCGGTCGAGAACGAAATGAGTGCGCCAAACAGGAATACCAAAGCCGGAACCATGCCGGGAGTCAGGTACTGCTCCACAATATGGATCAGAAACTCGCTGGTCCCCATACCCTTGACGATAGAGCCCAAGGACCATGCGCACACCAGAATAAAGGGAACCGAGATCAGTTCGGCCATACCGTTGACAAAGGTATCGAACGCCTTGGTCACGCTGAAGAGCTTGGTGCTTACACCCATGATGCCCGCACCCAGCGCGCCACCCATAAAGGCGATGCAAATAGCAAGTGTAATGTTGGCACTGCGGAAGCATCCCACCAACCCGTTGTTAACCAGATCGCCGGACCAGAAAATGGTGGCAAAGAGAGAACCAAACAGGCAAACAATAGGGATAATAAAGTTCCACATAGTAAGCTTATAATCTGCGGGCAGCTCATTTTTCACCTCTGGAACCAAGGGCTGAACCCCGTCGTCCAGCAGCTTTCCTGTCTCTCTGGCCCGCTTTTTCTTCCTTGTACATAGGGCCAAAGTTCAAGCCGAAAGCAGCAACGATCAAAACAGAAATCATGGCAAATACGCCGTACAGATTGAACGGAAGCATATTCAACCAGATGCCCCATTCGTTGCCCTCAACGCCGCTTGCCAACAGCTCTGCGGCAATCAGTCCCGTGATAAAGGGACCATAGCTGCTAATGGGAGAAAGCGCAGCTAAATTGCATCCCATGGAATCCAAGATATAAGCCAATTTTGCTCGAGAGATGCGCACCATGTCAGTAACGGGCCGCATGATAGTACCAAGCATGAGGCAGGGCTCCGTATAGCTGAAAATGAAGGCGCTTAGGCAAGTAACGATCTGCCCCTTCTTGGCAGTATTGATAACCTTTGTCATCTTGGTAGCAAAGGCCTCTGCAGCACCAGTGGTACGGAGCATGGCGATCATACCGCCGGAGAGTGTAACCAAAATAATCAAAGATGCATTTCCGCTGAGAGAGGGGATCATATAGTCCGAGATAATTTTGACAAAACCAACCAAAGGGTTAAAGCCGTTCATCATTGTGGACCCCAACCAAACCGCGATGAATAAAGAGAAAATCGTCTGTTTGGTCCACAGGGCCAATCCGATTGCCACGATGGGGGAATGAGACACAACACTCCATATGTAGTATCCATATAACAAGCCTCCTGTTATAAATTATCTATGGTTTTTTTCATGGAATCTCTGCTTCCGCAACTACAGGCCCTATCCGAATCTGCAAATCACACCTCCTCACTTTCTCGGTCCGGGGATGCGCAAAACGTAAGTCTTGCAAAAATCAAGACACGGCATATCAGCTTTGAACGAGACTGATCATACTATATACCGTATATTTTCATGAACAGACCAAAAGTTTTGCTCACTCCGGTTTCCAGCCTCCCACCGCTCCCAACATCTTCGGTTTTGGCAGCGCGAGTAACTACGGATCACACTTGGTTAATTTCGGTTTTCGTAACCGGATGCGTACATATTTGCAGGGATGAATTTTCCCTGGCCGTAGCGGCCCACAAACTTGGCGTTCTCCACTACAACCTGGCCTCGCAGCAGAACCGTCTCCACCCGACCAGACTGACGACGGCCCTCATAGAGGTTGTAGTCCACGCCGTTAGGGTTATCTGCCAGATGAACTGTCCCCTCATAATTGGGATCGAAAATGACAACATCTGCGTCAGAACCTACCGCCAGCGTTCCCTTTCTCGGATAGATACCGTTGATTTTTGCCGGCTGAGTGGCAATAACATCTACAAATTTCTGGCGGGTCAGCTTTCCCGTGCATACACCTTCGGTCCACACCATATGCAGTCGATCACCGGCGCCGGGGGAACCGTTCGGAATCTGAGTAAAATCATTCCTGCCGGCCTGCTTGAGCTCTGCCACATCTATACCGCAGTGGTCGGATGAGACCGCCGTCAGCAGTCCGTCAGATAATGCCTGCCAAAGAGCCTCGCAGTCCTCACGATCCCGCAAAGCGGGGGAGCAAACGAACTTAGCCGCTTCATTGAAATCCGGATTATCCAGAACTTCCTTAGTGGTGGTCAGATAGTGAGTGCAAGTCTCGCCGGAAACCCGCTGGCCAGTTCCCTTGGCCTTTTGTAATTCGGCAATGGCTTCCCGACAGGTCATATGAGCAATATAAAGAGGCGTATCGGTCTGACCAGCCAGATAAATAGCCCGGCGCACCGCCTCCGCCTCAGTAAAAGGCGGACGGGAAACATAATGGTAATGCGGCGTCAGTTGGCCCTTCTTTACACACTCGCTGCGGAGGAAATTCAGGATCTCTCCATTCTCTGCGTGCACAAATACCGTAGCGCCAACCTGCCGGCTCTTCTCCAGAATACGGAAGAAAGTACCGTCATCTACATGAAGCGGAGAGCCGTTGTAGGCCATAAAAATCTTGATGCTGGAAATGCCTCTCCGAGGAAATTCTTCGATCTCATCAAAGATACTGTCCATAATATATGTTACCATGGAATGCAGTGCAAAATCAACACAAGACTTATCCTTCGCCCGCACATTGATTCGATAATCAATGGAATCCAGCAGTCCGCGATCTGGATCCTGCGGAGCAAAGTCCACAATGGTGGTCGTGCCGCCTACAATAGCAGAGTCGGTCGTCTCATATCCGGCAGTGTCACGGTTGCCGACATTACACAGGGCGGAAAAGTGAGTGTGCTGGTCTACGCCTCCCGGAAACACATATTTACCTTTGGCGTCTATCACACGATCTGCAGCTTCGTCCAAATGTGTCCCCATTGCGCGGATCACATCGCCCTCCACCAGGATATCCCCACATACTCTTGTTCTGCGGTTACGATTGTGCCTCCTTTAATCAAGGTACGCATACTGTCATCTCCTAAAAATATCAATTCTTGTTTGGTAAACATGGGAAAGCCTACGATATTCTTCTGCTCTGGGAAGCCCCAAGTAGACACCTTGCTGGTACGCAGCCCCATATCTACCATGGCTTCCGCAAATTTAACTGCTGGCATTACCCCATCCAACACGGGAACGCCCAGCTGGGCAGACAGGTCCTCAACAAAGTCCACGAAACCAGCGCACCCCAGCAAAAATACATTCGGCGCCGTCCTGCTGCACGGCTAACTTTCCCTGATAGGCTAACGCTTCCAATCCCTTCTTGGGGTCCCTGCCAAATTCCAGCACGCTCAAACCTGTGGATCGGATAGAACGGCAAAACTTTTCCGCTCCATAGTTGGATACCACATCCTCTGTGACCTTGCGAGACCGATCCAGCACCGATACGATAGAAAAGTACGGCGCTATAAATTTGGCAGCAGCAATGGCCGACTCACAGATACCCAGCACAGGCTTGAGGTGACCTCTCTGGCTGCCTGAAGCCCAGGGTCACCAAAGCAGGCGATGATAAATGCATCGGCGCCTTCCTCTCGGTCTCCCCGGATCACTTCTTTCAGGACCCCGGAACAGCCAAATACTCATCCACATAACATTCGATGCTGTCCGGCCCGGATGCCGGAGTAACCGCCCAAACCTGAGTGTCGCTGCGTGCCACTCGACGTGCTAAATTTTCTATACTTTCAGTCATGGATTGCGTCGTATTGGGATTGATGATTTTGATCTTCACAATTTTCCCTCCTCTTGGTCCAAAGCCTGAACCATCTCCATCAGCAGATCAGCTCCCTGGTACAAGTCCTCAGGAGCGCTGTATTCTCGGATAGAGTGGCTAATCCCGTCTTTGCTGGGAATGAACAGAAGCATGGAGGGGACCGCTTTCCCCCAATTCATCAGATCGTGTCCTGCACCGCTGAACATTCTGCGAAAACGGATACCGCGGTTGCGGCACAGTGTCTCGCTCAGCTTTATCAGCTTAGAACTGCACTGGGTAGGCGACTGGCGAATATATTCTTCGCCTACCAGCTCCGGGTGCTCTTTCAGCACGGAGTCAATGACCTGATCCATGGGCTCCATCGTTGGGTTGCGCAGTTCCACAATAAACTCCACCTTGCCCGGAATCACATTGACCGCTCCTGGGAACACCTGAAGGGTTCCTACAGTGCAGACCATATCCGGCGAAGCGGCCTCAGTCCGTTCCATAAGCTGGGTAATGATCCGGCAGGCTTTCACCAGCGCGTCATCCCGCAGATGCATGGGTGTGCTGCCTGCATGATTGGCACAGCCGGAAACCGTCATGCGATAGCGCACGATGCCCACAATACCATCAACTACGCCTATTTGCATCCTTTCAGCTTCTAATACCCCGCCCTGCTCAATATGTAACTCCAAGTAACACTGATATTGGGTCAGATCTCTTCGGCAGGCGCCGACCTGCTCCATTGTAAGTCCGTGGAGGGCCAGATTTGGCCGCATAGCTTCATCAATCTCTCCGCCGGTAAATGCCTTACTTCCAAAAGTTCCGCCAATGACATTGCCCTCCTCCTCGGTAAATGCAATCACCGGATGGGATGCCGATTTTGATATCCCAACTCCTTAAGGCGCTGCACACACTCGATTCCGGACAACACACCATAGGTTCCGTCGTAAATCCCGCCCCCCGGCACCGTATCGATGTGGGATCCAATGCAAATGATCTCTCCCTGACCAGGAAGCGTACCGATCAGATTCCCTACAGGATCGACGGATGTCTGAAGTCCTGCCTGTTCCATGCACTGTTGAACATAGATTCGTCCTTCGTCATAGGCAGGGGTATACGGCAATCGTGTGGTTCCTTCTTTCGGCACAAAACCGATTTGCCCAAGTCGGGTCAAATGATCATATAAGCGGGTACCGTTGATCATACTCATGCGGGGTCCCCCCCTTAGTCTCATGGGATCTGACAAACTCCTCCAGCTCCTGCAGCCCCTGCTCCAGGCACTGCATGGATGTCGCATAGGACAGACGGATATATCCTCGCCAAATTCGCCAAAGGCCGTACCGGGTACCACTACCACCTGCCGTTCTTCCAGCAGTTTCATGGCAAATTCTTCACAAGGCATACCCAGTTGACTGATGTCAATAAATGCATAGAAAGTCCCAGCCGGAGCATGGCAGGACAAACCAGGGATCTCAGATATCCGCCTCATCACATAGTCACGGCGCAGGCGATACTGCTCCACCATATACTTCAAGTGGTCTTGTGGACCTTCCAAAGCTTCAATAGCCGCGACCTGGCAGGGAGTGGCCGCACAAGCACTGACATTTTCCTGCAGCTTGACCATATTCCGGATCACATTTTCCGGTCCGGCAGCATAACCGATACGCCAACCGGTCATCGCATAGGTTTTGGAAAGGCTATCAATAACCAGGGTCCGTTCTTTCATTCCAGGCAGAGAAGCAAAGCTTGTATAAGTCCTTCCATCAAAGAGGATGCTTATACACCTCATCAGCCAAGATCACCAGGTCCTGCTTCTGGGCCAATTCGGCCAGTTGGAGCAGCGTTTCAGTGCTGGCTACAGCTCCTGTGGGGTTGCATGGGCTGTTTAGAATAATGGCCTTTGTCTTATCGGTAACAGCTTCGGCAATAGCGGATACATCCAAATCAAATCCCCGTTGTGCGTTGGTTTTCACCGACACCGGCACGCCGCCGCACATCCGAATCTGTTGGACATAATTAGTCCAGCAGGGTTCGTTGACGATAACCTCATCCCCAGGATTCAGCAGCACTTTCAGCGCCAAAAACAAGGCTCCCATGGCTCCAGGCGTCACCACAATTTGGCTTGCAGGATCGTAAGAGAGTCCCTCTGTGCGATGGAGATACGCTGCAATCGCCTGGCGCAGAGCCAGCAGCCCTGCATTTTCTGAATACTTGGTCTTTCCTTCCCGAATGGCCCTGCACCCAGCCTCCACTACGTTCGGCGAGGCAGTAAAATCCGGCTCTCCCAGTGTAAAACTAATTACATGATCGTACTCCAGCGCCTTATTGAACATTTTTCGAATCTTGGAGGGTTGGATCTGCTGAGTGTTATCTGAAATTTGAATCATATAGGTAACTCCTTTCTACTCCGATTCTTCCGTTCCCTTAATTTGAGAACAGTCATCAATATTCCAAATGCCAAGGAAAGCACCGCTGCAAATACGATACGATATTCTTGCGGAAGAAGAAATCCCACGGTATTGACGGGGATCCAAAAGAGAGGAATCGTTTTAAACAGAGTAAAATCGATCAATTCTCCCCAATCTACAGAGTCCACCGCTTGGCGTGGAGTGATATGCTGTCCCGCCAAAAAGCGGATTTCAGCATAATTTCCACATACTCGCATCAGAGCGGAATGAATAGGAGCAAAAAACAGATTATTGGTAACGCTGGTAAAAAAGGCCTGTGCCAGAGCATTTCCATATCCCGGAAGAAGACCTGCTGCCATGGCTTGCCGGGTACCTTGGCTGAACACGGTAAAGGCCAGCGTGACAAGGACGCCTCCTATTCCCCAACTCAGGCTTTTGAACCAAGTCGCCCGGTTGATCTGCCAAGTTCCCTCCAACAGACGTCCGGAGAGCAACTCACCCGCCGTAGCATAGACAGCGAATTGCGCAAAACCTGCCAGATAAGGATACGCTATATTGACCTTGGCAAAGCCTCCTGTGACGCAAAAGAGTACCGTAAACACAGCCAACAACCCATAAGCAACTGCCCACCAAATATCGCTTCGTTTCATATGCATCCCCTAACTTTTGTACCCCAAATATAGCAAAATGGAACCGGCGTTAAAATTCAGCGCCAGTTCCATTTTATGTAGTCTGTATATTATTTGGACAAGCCTTCTGTGTCCCCGATGTGAGACCAACGAATCTTTATATACTACCAAAGGATAATGCAGTTTAGCCAATGCAGGCGGTACATTTTTTCCCAAGTTTTATTTATAGCGCATCAAAATCGATCTTGTTGGTTGATACAGGAAGACTCTGGATCATCTGTATCCGGTTACGCACATTCATTTTGGTATATATGCTGTGGAAATGTTTTTTACCGTATGGATACTGATATTCATTTTTTGAGCGATATCTTCATTGGACAGCCCGTGTACGGCCAAATCTAACATTTCCCCTTCTCGACTGGTCAAGCCGTACTGGCTGCACAACTTTTCATGATATCCTTTTGCGTAAAAATAGCGGGTGTCTCCCTTTTTTGCTTCATATACTAAACGGTATGCAAAGTGCTTGTGCAACTGCTCCAATACAAACATATCCCGTTCGCTAAACGGAGGCTTATCAGCTTGCCGGTACAATTTCAATAAGCCGACCGGTTCTTCTCGAAAGGAGATGGAAAGGCCGACGGAATATGCCAAGCGATTGGGCAGATAGAAGTTCTGGTAGATTCCGCTGCTATTCACCTGTTCATCCGAAGATGCCATAGATTCCCGAAAAGCACCGCCTTCACAGGTATACAGCGCCCAGCGAAAAGCATCTGAATTCAGGCTTTCCTGCATCCAGACATCGACAGCCTGCTGAGGCAGATGAAAAGCCGCTGGGGCCTGAAACTGATAGGATCCATTCTCCGCAGTAGAGATTCGGGCAAAAATTGCGCTATCATACGAAATCAAAAAAGGAAGCCATCGGTTCAGAATTTCATGCTGCATTTCCTCTACTGTATAGATAAATGAAATATTGTATGCGATCTCATTGAGGCGTATCCATTCGTTTTCATTTAAAAATGCCATATCAATATCTCCCTTAACATTTGTATCCAGCCATAAGCAAAGCTCAAAAAGATAACAGTATCAATGAATTCCGACCACAATCGCAATTAAAGCGTTCCCATCGTAGAAAGCATTCTAACTCGGTCACGGGTGTAGATGCTCGAAATGCAGATGTGCCACATTATCTCTGACATAACATTCTCCCCCACCCTTTCTTTGTCCGATCAGGTCTTGGCGTTCACATAAATACACCCGATCCTATCGATAAGCTTCTCGCGTTATGCTACCATTATTATATCAGGCAGAAGGCTGAAAAGCAATTCCAAACAGAAAGCTGAAAAGCAAAGTAATAGGGCTGCATCTCCACGATCACGATGTCGGGACATTAAAAATCTCAATTTTGAAACCATTCTTGACAGCAGGCATTTTCTTCACCTTTTCAGAGGCGAACGAAGCATGAACCTCCGTGCGCAATCTACCTCTGCGCGGGCGGTATCATCGCGTTTTTCGCCGCTGCTCATCCGCCTGCTTGCAGCGGAGAACTATCGTGTGATTGTATCCATACCGCCGATAAGATTTCAAATTTCATATTGCTGAATGCTCCTTGTATCTCTTTTACTATGTCCTTTGCAGTTGTGAAATAGATGTTTTTTACAAGTGTAGGGTCATCATACAACTGCCTTCTTACTAGTGTAGCTGCGATTCCAGAAGTGGCGAAGCCATATATCTGATTGTCTATTATGTGTTGCCTTCTCTTCTGTTCTTCTGGAAATGCCTGTACCATTAGTTGGCTTTCCATTAGCCGTTTGTAAATCTCTGCAAGAAATCTACCACTCTTGACTGCTGGGTCAAAAACTTTGCCTCTTTGTTAAATACACTAGCAGGGAGTAAATCAACCATGTCTTTTACTATGTTTTGTGGCGTGATAACTTCCGAGTTGGAATATTTTGAAATGCCTGTTATGGCTTGGAACCTGTCAAATAAATCTTCCATAGGAACACCATCCTCAAAATCTCATTTTCTTCTGAATATCAGTAAGCTTGGTTTTAAGACAGCAGGCAAAGGAAAGAGGATACCCTAAAAATTAGGTATCCTCTCGGGAATTTGGTATCTGGGGCACGCTTTTGGTGAAATCGACGGAGTTTTTGCCATCAACACAAAAGGTAAAAGGGACGCCGCGCTTTTCTCATTGACAATTCGACGGGGAATGCTATAATCTGCTATGTCTGAAAAAATGTAAAATTGTATCGCAGAGGTGCCGCCGCGAGGCGGAGAATAGAGAATCCGGTGCGAATCCGGAACGATGCAGTCACTGTGTACGGGAACGGCCTGCGTAGCCACTGGGAAACTGGGAAGGGCAGCGCCGCGATGAACGAAGTCAGGAGACCTGCCTCTGCGGGAAATCTCAAGCCCGCTGCACACAGGCTGATATTTCTGCGAGTTTACCCGCGGCGCGATTTTTTCGCGGCGCGGTGTTGCTGGTTGGAATCGTGAGAGCGGCTGTGGATCACCATGGCCGCTTTTATATTTCTTTCAGAACGATTTTTGAAGAAGAAGGTAAAGAGAAACATGAAAAAAACACTTGCACTTTTGCTCACAGCCGTGATGCTGTTGGGCGCGCTGACCGCCTGCGGCAGCAAAAATGACGATGCGGCAGATGACGCGCAGAATACGGCAGAGGCAGACAAGGCCGCAGCCGACCATGTTGCCGCGCTGATCGACGCGATCTATGTCCAGGCGCGCACCGACGAGACCGACGCCCAGTGCGAAGAAGCCAAGGCCGCGTGGGACGCGCTGACCGACGCGCAGAAGGCCATGGTCGAGGGCGAGGAAGCCAGCCCCGACTACTTTGGCCTTGACACGGGCGATGCTGCGCTGGACGATCCCCGCAATCAGGACGGGATCGGCGAGAACGAGCTTCTGGTCGTCTCCTTCGGCACGTCCTACAACGACAGCCGCGTCAACGATATCAAGAGCATCGAGGATGCCCTGCAGGAGGCCTATCCCTGACTGGTCCGTCCGCCGCGCATTCACGGCGCAGATCATCATCAACCACATTCAGGCCCGTGACGGCGAGAAGATCGACAATATGACCCAGGCGCTTGAGCGTGCCGTGGCCAACGGCGTGAAGAACCTCGTCGTGCAGCCGACGCATCTGATGCACGGCGCGGAGTATGACGAAATGTGTGCTACCATCGACGAGTACCGCGACCGGTTCGAATCTGTCTCCATCGCGGAGCCCCTGCTCGGCGAGGTCGGCAGCGATGCGACCGTCATCAACGCCGACAAGGAAGTTGTCGCCAAGGCCATCACCGCCGCCGCGGTCGAGGCAAGCGGCTTTGACTCTCTCGAGGCTGCCAAGGAAGCTGGCGCCGCGTTCGTCTTCATGGGCCACGGTACCGCACACGTCGCCAAGGTCAGCTACAGCCAGATGAGCGCTCAGATGCAGAACCTTGGCTATGAGAACGTCTTCATCGGCACGGTCGAGGGCAAGCCGGAGGAGACCTCCTGCGAGTCCGTCATCGAGGCCGTCAAGGCCGCGGGCTACACCAACGTCATCCTGCGCCCGCTGATGGTCGTTGCGGGTGATCACGCCAACAACGACATGGCCGGCAGCGACGACGATTCCTGGAAGACTATGTTCGAGGCTGCCGACTTCACCGTCGACTGCCAGATCGCGGGCCTCGGCGAGATTGCCGATGTGCAGGCGCTGTACATCGCCCACACCCAGGCCGCCATTGACGCCCTGAACGCGTAAATAGACCCAAAGGGCTCCGAAGCGATTGTGCACCGCTTCGGGGCCTTTTCCGGATGGAGGTATTTCCCAATGAAAAGAACACTGACACTGATGCTGACCGCGCTGCTGCTCTGCACGCTGCTTTTCGGCTGCGGGCAGAAGAGCGAGGACGGCGATCCGCAGGACACGAACACCGAGCCCGCGCTTGCCGACGGCGTTTACACCGCGGATTTCAGCACCGACAGCAGCATGTTCCACGTGAACGAGGCATGCAAGGGCAAGGGGACGCTGACGGTCGAAAACGGCCAGATGACGATCCACATCAGCCTGCCGTCCAAGAGCATTCTGAACCTCTTCTGCGGCACGGCGGAGGACGCGCAGAAAGATGGCGCGGCGCTCTTGCAGCCCACGACCGACACCGTCACCTATTCCGACGGCCTGAGCGAGGAGGTCAATGGCTTTGATATCCCCGTGCCCGCGCTGGACGAGGAGTTCGACGTCGCCATCATCGGCACGAAGGGCAAGTGGTACGACCACAAGGTCTCCGTGACGAACGCCGTTTTGAAGGAAGACGACGCCGCCGCGCCCGCCGAGACGCTGGCCGACGGCACCTACACGATCGCCGTAACGCTCGAAGGCGGCAGCGGCAAGGCCAGCGTCCAGTCGCCCTGTACGCTGACGGTCGCGGACGGCAAGATGACCGCCACCATCGTCTGGAGCAGCAGCCATTATGACTATATGCTCGTGGACGGCGAGCGCTGCGACGTGCTCTCGACCGAAAACGGCTCGACGTTTGAGATCCCCGTCGCCGCGCTGGATACGCCGCTTGCCGTGGTCGGCGATACCACCGCCATGAGCACGCCGCACGAGATCGACTACACGCTGACGTTCGACGCTTCAAGCGCCGAGGTGAACGGATGAGACGCCTGCCGCGCGCGCTTCTCACGCTGTTGGCCGTGCTGACGCTCTGCGCCTGCGGGGACAAAGCGCAGGACGGTTCGAACGGCGAAGACGCGGCGGTCGCGTGGGATGCTCTGTCGTTTGATAAGACCATGCCGCTTGACTATGCCACGCAGTTTTCCGTTTCCTACGCGGGTGACGAGTACAAGCGCATCACCATCGGGCAGGATCAGGAATTCCTGCTCGTGACGGAGGGCGCGGCCGTGCCCAGCGGCGTGCCGGAGGGCGTGACAGTTTTGCAGCAGCCGCTTGATGAAATTTATCTGGTCGCCAGCGCGGCGATGGACAGCTTTGCCCAGCTGGACGCGGTCGACAGCATCCGCTTCAGCGGACGCAAGGAGTCGGACTGGTATATCGAGCAGGCGAAGGAGGCCATGAGCGCGGGTGACATGCTTTACGCGGGCAAATACTCCGAGCCCGATTACGAGCTTATCTTGTCGCAGGGCTGCGATCTGGTGCTTGAAAACACGATGATCTACCACTCGCCCGAGGTCATCGAGCAGTTTGAAACGCTGGGCATCCCCGTGCTCGTGGAAATGTCCAGCTACGAAAGCGAGCCGTTTGGCCGCATGGAGTGGGTCAAGCTCTACGGTGCGCTCATCGGCAAGGAGAACGAGGCCGCGGCGCTGTTTGAGGAGAAAATGGACAGCGTTTCGGGCATTCTGGGCGCTGCGCCCACGGGAAAGACCGTCACATTCTTCTATGTGACGAGCAACGGCGCGGTCAATGTGCGAAAGTCGACGGATTATGTCGCTAAATCCATCGCCATGGCGGGCGGGGAATACGTCTCCTTTGACAACACGGAAGAGGAGAACGCCCAGTCCACCGTCACCGTCCAGATGGAGGCATTTTACAGCGGCGCGCACGACGCGGATGTGCTCATCTACAACGGCATCATTGACGGCGAACTCACGACGATCGACGAGCTTTTAGCACTCGAACCGCTGCTCGGCGACTTCAAGGCCGTGCAGAGCGGCGACGTCTGGTGCCTGACGAAGGACTTTTATCAGGAATCGCTCGAATTGAGCGACCTCGTGGTAGATCTCCACACTGTTTTGAGCGGGGCAGATACGCCGCTCCGGTTTTTGACAAAGCTGCAATAATTTTTGACTGGAAAGTTGAAACAGACAGGAGGGACGAGCATGGAGCAGAAGCGGAGAACACGGACGTGGTGCGGCTTTTTGCTGCTGCTCGTCCTTTTGGCTGTTTTTTTGATCTGGAATTTATTCGCGGGCAGCGTACAGCTCTCCGCGTCTCAGATAGCACAAATTCTGCTCGGCGGCGGGGATGACCTGACGCAAAAGCAGATCATTATGCAAATTAGATTGCCGCGCATGGCGTCGGCGCTCATTTTAGGCGGTGCGCTGTCTGTGTCGGGGTATCTTCTGCAAACGTTTTTCCACAATCCCATCGCGGGGCCGTTTGTGCTGGGCATCTCGTCGGGGGCGAAGCTCGCGGTGTCGATCGCGATGATCGTTTTCCTCAGCCGCGGCGTCAGATCATCGTCAGCGCTGCTGATCAGCGCGGCGTTCATCGGCGCGATGCTCTCGATGGGTCTCATCCTGCTTATCTCGCAGCGGATCAATCAGATGAGCCTGCTCGTCGTCTGCGGCGTCATGATCGGCTATATCTGCACAGCGCTGACGGATTTTCTCGTCACGTTCGCGGACGACTCCAACATCGTGAACCTGCACAACTGGTCGAACGGCTCGTTTTCCGGCATGAAGTGGGAAAACGTGACGACGATGGCGTGGGTGTGCAGGATCGCGCTGATTTTGACATTTTTCCTCTCCAAGCCCATCCGCGCCTATCAGCTCGGCGAGGTCTACGCGCGCAACATGGGCGTGCCGATCAAGGCGTTCCGCGCGGCGCTCATCCTGCTCTCCAGCGTGTTATCTGCCTGCGTGACGGCCTTCGCCGGCCCCATCTCGTTTGTCGGCATCGCGCTGCCGCACCTGATGAAGGCGCTTTTCAAGACGGCGGAGCCGCTTTTGCTGATCCCGGCGAGCTTCCTCGGCGGGGGCATCTTCTGCCTTGCGTGTGATCTCATCGCGCGCACGGCCTTTGCGCCCACGGAAGTCAGCATCAGCTCGGTCACGGCGGTGTTCGGCGCGCCGGTCGTCATCTACATGATGGTGCGCAGAAAGGCGGGGCGGGAATGAGCGGCTATTTGGAGACAAAGAATTTATCCGTCGGCTACCACGGCAAGCCCCTCATCGAGGATGTGCCCCTCTGCGTGCAGAGGGGAAAGATCGTTACGCTGATCGGGCCGAACGGCTCGGGCAAGTCGACGATCCTGAAAACCGTCATCGGTCAGCTGCCGGAGCTTTCCGGCACAGTGTATCTGGATGGCGAGACGATGCGCTCGCGCGGCCGCAACGACGTCGCGCGGCGCATGGCGATCTTGATGACCGCGCGCGTCGAACCGGAGCTCATGACCTGCCGCGATGTGGTCAGCTCGGGCCGCTATCCCTACACGGGAAGGCTCGGCGTCCTGCGGGACGAAGATAAGAAGATCGTCGAGCAGTCGCTTTCTCAGGTGGACGCGCTCGCGTTCGCCGACGCGCCGTTTTCCGCCGTCAGCGACGGCCAGCGGCAGCGCATTCTGCTCGCAAGGGCCCTGTGCCAGCAGCCGCAGCTTATCGTGCTCGACGAGCCGACGAGCTTTTTGGACATCCGCTACAAACTGGAACTGCTCTCCGTCCTCAAGCGCATGGTGCGCGAAAACGACCTCGCCGTGCTGCTCTCGCTCCACGAGCTCGATCTGGCGCGGCGCATTTCGGACACAGTCATCTGCGTCGCGGGCGACCGCATCGACCGCATCGGCGCGCCGGAGGAGATCTTCACGAGCGACTACATCGCGCGGCTCTATCACTTGGAGCGCGGGAAGTACGACGAGTGCTTCAGCACATTGGAATTTGTACCGTAGCGCATGCAAGTAAAAACGCTTTATAGAGATTGCAGAAGGAGGAAAGACCATGCAGAAGGCAGCGCCGAGATTGCTCATTGCCGGAACGAACAGCGGCTGCGGCAAGACGACGGTGACCTGCGCGATCTTGCAGGCGCTTGTCGACGGCGCCGTTTCTGTCGCCGCGGCGAAGTGCGGTCCCGATTACATTGACCCCATGTTCCACCGCGAGATCATCGGTGCGAAGAGCAGCAATTTGGACCCCTTCTTTTTTGACGACGACACGCTGCGCTTCCTCCTCGCGCAAAACGGCGCAGGGAAGGACGTGACGGTCATCGAGGGCGTGATGGGCTATTACGACGGCATCGGCCTTGATTCCTCGCGCGCGAGCACCTTTGAGGTCGCGCAGCGGACGGAAAGTCCCGTCGTGCTCGTGCTGAACGCGAAGGGCGCGGGACTGTCGGCGCTGGCCGTGCTCGACGGTTTTCTGCACTTTGCGCCGGAAAACCGCATCCGCGGCGTCATTCTGAACGGCTGCACGGCGATGAGCTATCCGACGCTTGCGCGGGCGATCGAGGAACGCTTTAGCGTGCGCGCCTGCGGCTTTCTGCCGCAAATGCCCGACTGCTCGCTCGAGAGCCGCCACCTCGGCCTCATCACCGCGGCAGAGGTGAATGATCTGAAAGAAAAGATGCAGCGTCTCGCCGCCAAGGCGCAGGAGACGATCGATTTGAACGCGCTGCTGCAAATCGCGAAGAGCGCGCCGCCGCTTACATTCACGCCGCCGGACATTCCGGCGGCGGGCGAGCATGTGCGCATCGGCGTCGCGCGTGACAGGGCATTTTGCTTTTACTATGAAGACAGTCTGGAACTCCTGCGCCGCTTAGGGGCGGAGCTTGTGCCGTTCAGTCCGCTGTCAGATGAACGCTTGCCGGAAGACCTGCACGGCCTGTACCTCGGCGGCGGCTATCCCGAGCTCTACGCGGAGCGGTTGGAGGCAAACGCCGCCATACGCGCTTCTATCCGCGCGGCGGTGGAAAGGGGACTGCCCTGCGTCGCCGAGTGCGGTGGCTTTATGTACCTGACGCAGTCCATCGCGGGACATGCGATGGCGGGCGTTTTATCGGGCAGCTGCTTCGACGCGGGGAAGCTGACGCGCTTTGGCTACGCGACATTGACGGCGCAGCGGGATTCGATGCTGTTTGCCGCGGGCGAGCAGATCCCCGCGCACGAGTTCCACCGCTGGGATGCGGAAAATCCGGGCGAGGACTTCCTCGCGGAAAAGCCGAGCGGAAGAAGCTGGCGCTGCGCGTATGCGGGCGAAACGCTCTACGCGGGCTATCCGCATTTCCACTTTTACGCAAACCTGAGCGCCGCGGTGCGCTTTGTTGAAGCCTGCCGAAAGGAGAAACACCGCTATGAGTGAGCCGATGAAGCCGATGGAAATTGAACAGCGCAGCTTCGAGATCATCACGGAGCTGCTGGGGGACCGCGTGCTCGACCCCGAAAACGAGCTTGTCATCAAGCGTGTCATCCACACGACGGCGGACTTTGACTATGCCGACAATCTGACGTTTTCCGACCACGCGGTGCGCCAGGGCATCGCCGCGCTGAAAGGCGGCTGCGACATTGTCACCGACACGCAGATGGCGAAAGCTGGCATCAACAAGACGATCCTCGCAAGCCTCGGCGGCGAGGTGCACTGCTTCATGTCCGACCCCGATGTCGCGCAGGAGGCGAGATCTCGCGGCGTGACGCGGGCGTTCGTCTCGATGGAAAAGGCGGCGGCGCTTGAAAAGCCCTGCATCTTCGCCATCGGCAACGCACCGACGGCGCTGCTGTCGTTAGAGCAGCTGATGGAAGAGGGAAAAGCCGCCCCCGCGCTCATCATCGGTGTGCCGGTGGGCTTTGTGAATGTGGAGATAAGCAAGGAGCGCATCATCGAAAAGGCGCGCGCGCCGTACATCGTCGCGCGTGGACGCAAGGGCGGCAGCAACGTGGCCGCGGCCATCTGCAACGCCCTGCTCTATCAGATCAGGCGGTAAGATGATGGAAGAATATCTCGTAAAGGACGGTAAGCGCCTGCGCCTCGGCTACACAACCGGCTCGTGCGCCGCCGCGGCGGCCAAGGCTGCGGCGTGGATGCTGCTGACGGGCAGGAGGAAGGAGTCCATCCGCCTGCAAACGCCCAAGGGCATCGAGCTGAACCTCAAAGTGCTGGACATTCAGATGCTCGCGGACGAGGTGCGCTGCGCCATCCGAAAGGACAGCGGTGACGACCCCGACGTGACGCGCGGTACGCTCATTTTTGCCGCGGTGAAAAGATCAGATAAGTCCGGCGTGACCATCGACGGCGGCGAGGGCGTTGGCCGCGTGACGAAGCCGGGACTTGACCAGCCCGTGGGAGCGGCGGCTATCAACTCCGTGCCGCGAAAAATGATCGAAGAGAACGTGCGCGAGGTCTGCATGCTCGTCGGATACGACGGCGGCATTGACGTGACGATCTCCGCGCCGGAGGGCGAGGCGCTCGCAAAAAAGACTTTCAACCCCCGCCTCGGCATTGTCGGCGGCATCTCCATTCTGGGCACGACCGGCATCGTCGAGCCGATGAGCGAGCAGGCATTGCTTGACACCATCCGCGTGGAACTGCGGCAGCGGCGCGAGAACGGCGCGGACTACATCCTCCTTGCGCCCGGCAACTACGGCGCAGACTACATCCGCGATTTTATCGGGCTTGACCCGAAGACGGCGGTGCTGACGTCGAACTTCATCGGCGACAGCCTGGAATTCTGCAAGGAATTCGGTTTTCACGGCGCGCTGCTCATCGGGCACATTGGTAAGCTCGTCAAGCTCGCGGGCGGCATGTGGAACACGCACTCGAAATTCGGCGACTGCCGCATGGAGATCATCGCCTCGCACAGCGCGGCGCTGGGCCTGCGCGCAGAACGCACGGAGGAAATTCTGCACTGCGCCACCTGCGACGACGCGCTGCGCATCCTGGACGAAGAGGGGCTGAAGGATGCCTTCCTCGTGCGTCTGGGACAGCGCATCGGCACGATGCTCGGCTATAAGAGCGGCGAACTCCAGAGCGGCGCGATCTTATTTTCGAAAGAATACGGCTTCCTCTGCGAAACGGAAGGCGCGGAGGAACTGCTCAAACAGATCAGGGAGGGCTGAACGTGGTACATTTTGTTGGCGCCGGAAGCGGCGCGCCGGATCTCATCACGCTGCGGGGCGCAAGGCTCCTTGGCGAAGCAGATGTGGTGATCTACGCGGGTTCGCTGGTGAATCCCGAGCTGCTTACACTCACGAAACCGGGCTGCGAGGTTCACGACAGCGCGAAGCTGACGCTTGAAGAGGTCATCGTCCTCATCGAGCGGGCGGAGCGCGAGGGAAAGACCACCGTGCGATTGCACACGGGCGACCCGAGCATTTACGGCGCGGTGCGCGAGCAGTTCGACGCGCTCACAGAGCGCGGCATCGACTTTGACGTCTGCCCCGGTGTCAGCTCGTTCTGCGGCGCGGCGGCGGCACTGCGGGCGGAATACACGCTGCCGAACGTGAGCCAGACGGTCATCATCACGCGCACGGCGGGCCGCACGCCGGTACCCGAGCGTGAGTCCATCCGCAGCTTGGCCGCGCATCAGGCGACGATGGTGCTGTTCTTGAGCACCTCACTCACAGAAAAGCTGCAAGGCGAGCTCCTTGCGGGCGGCTATGGAGAGACAACGCCCGCGGCTGTCGTTTACAAGGCGACATGGCCGGAGGAGAAGATCTTCCGCTGCACGGTGGGCACGCTGCATAAGACGGTGACGGAAAACGGCATGAAAAAAGACGGCGTTGATCGTGGTGGGCGGCTGCCTTGGCGGCGAATATCTGCGCTCGCTGCTCTACCACCCCGACTTTACGACGGAATACCGCAAGGGGAAGGCATGAAGATCGCAATTTTTGCCTACAGCCACGGCGGCTGCGCGGCAGCGCGGCGCGTTCGCGCGGTGCTGGCGGAGGCGGAAACCGTCTGCTACGCGGTACCGCGATTGGAAGAAGCGGGCTTCCTGCCGCTTGCGAAGGACATCTACCGCGAGCGCTTTTCGTCGATGGATGCGCTCATCTTCATCGGCGCGTGCGGTATCGCCGTGCGTGAGATCGCGCCGTATCTTGTGAGCAAAAAGACCGATCCCGCGGTGCTCTGCATCGACGAGAAAATGCAGTTTGTCATTCCGCTACTCTCCGGTCATATCGGCGGGGCGAACGATCTGGCGCGCCGCCTTGCCGCGGGCGCTCGGCGCATCGGCGGTCATCACGACGGCAACGGACGTGAACGGTAAATTTGCCGCCGATGCCTGGGCAGCAAAAAACGGCTGCGCCATCTCGAGCATGCTGCTTGCGAAAAAGGTCGCAGCGGGGATTTTAGAGCACGACGTGCCGCTTGTGAGCGATTTTCCGATCAAGGGTGCATTGCCCGGCGGAATTGTGGAAAAAGCGCAGGGCGCGCTGGGAATTGTGATCGGATACTGCACGAAAGAACCGTTTGCCGAAACGTTGCGCCTCACGCCGAGAGTATTGCGTGTCGGCATCGGCTGCCGCATGGGAACTGCACAGGAAACCATTGAAGCCGCCGTTGCGGCGGTGCTTTCTGCGCATCAGCTGGATCCAAGCGCGGTCAAGGGCGTCTATTCCATTGACTTAAAGCAGCAGGAGGCGGGGCTGCTTGCCGCCTGCGCGAAGCACAACTGGCCGACGGTATTTTACACGGCAGAGGAATTGCGCAGCGTACCGGGCGAATTTACGGATTCCCCCTTCGTGCAGGAGATAACGGGCGTCGGCAACGTCTGCGAGCGCGCGGCGATGCGCGGCGCGGAGAAATTATTGGTGAAAAAGACTGCGGTGGACGGTGTGACCGTCGCCGTGGCGGCGGAGCATTGGGAGGTTACCTTTGGGTAAAGTGATCGTGGTGGGCATCGGCCCGGGAAGCTATGAGGATATGACGATCCGCGCCGACCGCGCGCTGCAATCGTGCGACGCCATCGTCGGCTACGGAGTTTATGTTGACCTTGTGAAGGAGCGCTATCCGGACAAGGCGTTTTATGAAACGCCCATGACGCAGGAGGCAAAGCGCTGCGCGCTTGCGCTCGAACTTGCGCGCGCGGGCAAGACTGCGGCCATGGTCTGCTCGGGCGACAGCGGCATTTACGGCATGGCGGCGCTCGTGTACGAGCTGCGCGGCGAGAGCGAAGAGCCTGAGATCGAGGTCATCCCCGGCCTGACGGCGGCGTGCAGCGCCGCGGCGCTTTTGGGCGCGCCGCTGACGCACGACTTTGCCGTCATCAGCCTGAGCGACCGCCTGACGCCGTGGGAGACCATCGAAAAGCGCCTGACGCACGCGGCAAAGGCCGACCTGACCATCGCCCTTTACAATCCCGCGAGCCGTTCGCGGCCCGCACATTTGAAGCGTGCGTGTGATATCCTGCTGCGCGACCTGCCGGACAGCCGCCTCTGCGGCATCGCGCGCAGCATCGGCCGCGCGGGGGAAAGCTGGCGCACCCTGACGCTCGGGGAGCTCAGAGAGGCAGAGGCCGACATGTTCTGCACGGTGATCGTCGGCAACGTATCAACGAAGGAAATTGCGGGGCGGCTCATCACGCCACGAGGGTACAAAAATGTGTAAGATCTGCATTTTCGCAGGCACGACGGAGGCGCGCCGACTCGTGGAGCTTTTGAGCACCCAGCCGGTCTCCGTCACGGCCTGCGTAGCAACGGAATACGGTGAAACGCTCCTGCCCGAAGGGGGCAACGTGACGGTGCGCTCGGGACGTATCCCGGTGGACGGGATCATCCAAATGCTTCCGACACGAAATTTGATTTGGTGATCGACGCGACGCACCTACGCGGCATCGATCACCGAGAGCGGCTGCGCGCGCCTGCGCGGAGACAGGGACAGAATATCTGCGCCTTCTGCGCGAGGAGTCTGACAAAGGTATCTGACTTTACTTGCGTGTTGAATGCGGAAGCAGCAGCGCTGTTCCTGTCGAAGATGGACGGAAATATCCTGCTGACGACCGGCAGCAAGGACCTGAAAATGTATAGCAAGGTAAAAGACTTTACAGATAGAGCCTATGCGCGCGTGCTGCCGCTGGACGCGTCGCTCGCGCTCTGTCGCGAGGCGGGCGTGCAGCCGTCGCACATTTTAGCGATGCAGGGGCCGTTTTCCGAGGAGATGGACACGGCCATGCTGCGCGCCGTGTCGGCTAAGTGGCTCGTGACGAAGGACGGCGGCGAGGCGGGCGGCTTTGCCGCCAAGGTCGCCGCGGCGCGAAAGGCCGGGGCAAATGTGCTCGTGATCGGACGGCCAAAGCAGCGGGAGGGGAAGTCCTTTTCGCAGGTGTTGGACAGCTTGGAGTGCCGCTTTGGTTTCCGATTCGCGCAGAGTGTGAAGATCGTCGGTATCGGGCCGGGCAGCAGGGATGCGATGACGCAGGAGGCGCGCCGCGCGATCGAAGAGGCGGACTGCCTCATCGGCGCGAGACGCATGCTGGATGCCGCCGCGCGCGGCGGGCAGAAGACTTATGCTGCCATCGCACCACAGGAGATCGCGGACTTCATTCACGCGCACTGCGAATACCGGCAAAGCGCGGTCGTGATGTCGGGCGACACGGGCTTTTTCAGCGGCACGAGGAAGCTGCTGCCGCTGCTTTCTGACTGCGAGGTCAGCGTGCTGCCGGGCCTGAGCTCGCTTTCCTACCTCTGCGCAAGGCTGCAAACGTCCTATGAGGACGTTCATGTCGTCAGCCTGCATGGCCGCGCGCACGACATCACGGCAGACGTGCGCGCGCACGCGCGCGTTTTCGCGCTCGTCGGCGGAGAGAATGACGTGAACGGCCTGTGCCGAACGCTGGCGGAAAACGGCCTCGGCACCGTGACGGTGAGCGTCGGCGAACGTTTAAGCTACGAGGACGAGAACGTCACCACCGGTACGGCGGAGGAGCTGAAAGACAAGGCCTTTGCGCCCTTGAGCGCCGTGCTGATCGAAAACGACCATCCCGATGCCATCGTGACGCACGGACTGCCGGACGAGGCGTTTTTGCGAGGCGCGGGCGAGGGTGGCGTTGTGCCGATGACCAAGAGTGAGGTGCGCGCCGTCGCGCTCTCGAAGCTCCGCCTGACCGAGCGCGCCGTCTGCTATGATATCGGCGCGGGAACGGGTTCGGTCGCCATCGAGATGGCGCTTCAGGCGAAGTACGGTCATGTCTACGCCGTTGAGCGCAGAGACGATGCGGTCGAGCTGTTGAAAAAGAATCAAGCGGCGTTCCATGTGGAGAACCTGACGGTCGTTTCCGGCACTGCGCCGGAGGCGTGCCGCGATCTGCCTGCACCGACGCACGTCTTTATTGGCGGCAGCGCGGGCAACCTGCGTGATATTCTGTCGATGCTGCTTGTCAAAAATCCGCACGTCCGCATCGTGGCGACGGCCGTCTCGCTTGAGAGCATCGCCGAGCTGACGGCGTGCATGAAGGATTTTGCCTTTACCGAGGCGGAGGCCGTCTCCGTCCAGATCGCCCGCGGCAAAAAGGCGGGATCGTACCACCTGATGGCGGGCAGAACCCCGTATATATCTTCACGATGCAGTCGGAGGAGAAGCTATGATTGGGCCAATTTTGCCGCTTCTCATCGGCTTTGGCATCGACTGCGTTCTGGGCGATCCGCACGGCCTGCCGCATCCGGTCGTGCTGATCGGGAAGACGATCAGCGCGCTGGAGGCGTCCTGCGGAGGATTTTTCCCCAAAACGCCGCGCGGCGGCGCGCGGCGGGCGCGGTGCTGTGGGGGATCGTCTCGTTTCTCGCGGCGGCGGTCCCGCGCTGCTTCTGTGTTTGTGCGGCAGGGTGAGTCCGTGGCTGCGTCTGGCGCTGGAAAGCGTGATGTGCTGGCAGATCTTGGCCGTCAAGTCCCTGCGGGACGAGAGCATGAAGGTGTATCACGAACTCGAGCACGGCAGCATCGAATGCCGCGCAGCCGCGCCGTTTCGATGATCGTGGGACGCGACACCGCGGGCTGGACGATGCGCGGCGTGATCCGCGCGGCCGTGGAGACGGTGGCGGAGAATACCTCAGACGGCGTGGTGGCGCCGCTGCTGTTTCTGGCCATCGGCGGCGCGCCGCTGGGATTTTTCTACAAGGCAGTGAACACCATGGATTCGATGCTCGGCTATGTCGAGCCGCCGTATAAGGACATCGGCCTTATGCCTGCGAAGGCGGATGATATTGCGAACTATCTGCCTGCGCGCATTTCCGCGCTGCTGATGCTCGCGGCGGGCGGACTTCTGCGCATGGACGTGAAAACGGCTGGAAGATATTCTGCCGCGACCGCTACAAGCACGCGAGCGAACTCCGCGCAGACGGAGTCGGTCTGCGCGGGACTTTTGGATGTGCGCCTTGCGGGCGATGCGTGGTACCACGGCGTGCTGCACAAAAAGGAGTACATCGGCGACGCACTGCGGCAGATCGGGCATGAGGATATCCCGCGCGCCTGTCGGCTGATGTACGGCACGACGCTTCTGGCACTGCTGCTTGGCTGCGCGGTCCGGCTGCTGATTTTTTCGCTGTGAGGGAAGAGAATGCTTTATCAAACGGAAAACCGCCACGGCGGAGATATCTACGGCGACATTGCGCTCGACTTTTCGGCGAATGTGAGCCCGCTCGGCACGCCGAGAAGCGTGACCGACGCGATCGAACGCGCGCTGCCCGAGCTCTACCGCTACCCAGACCCCTACTGCCGGACACTCGTACAGACGATCTCGGAATATGAGGGGGTGCCGAAGAACTTTGTCCTCTGCGGCAATGGCGCGTCCGAGCTGATTTATGCCTATTGCGGGGCCGCGCGGCCCCGCGCGCGATGGAGCTCGCACCGACGTTTTCCGAGTATTCGCTGGGCCTTGCAGCGGACAGGCTGCGAGGTCGTGCGATTTGCGCTCAGGCAGAAGGAGAAAATTTGACTTGCGGGAGAACTTTTGCCGATCCTTGCGCGCGAAAAAGACCGACGCGCTGTTCTTTCTACAGCCGAACAACCCGACAGGACGGCTCATTGCGGCCGATTTGCTGGAAAAAAATTCTGCGCATCTGCCGCGAGAAAAATATCGCGCTTTTGTCGACGAGTGCTTTTTGAGCCTTGTCGGACGGCGGCGTGATCTGACGCCGTCCCTTCTGACTTCCGCAGCTTTTTTTTTTTCTCCTCAATAAGTATTTATGAAGAGCTTTGGCATGGCGGGGCTGCGGCTGGGATATGGCCTGAGCGCGGACGAGGCATTGCTGCCGGAAGATGTCGGCGGCCTGTGCCGCCGTGGAATGTCTCGACGCTTGCACAGGCGGCGGGCGTCGCTGCCTGGGCGATGCGGGTTTCTGGAGAAAAACCGAACCATCATCCGAGCGGAGCGCCCGTGGCTCGAGGAAAAACTGAGGAAAATTCGGCCCGGGGTGCCCATCGCAGGTGAATTACATCTTATTCCGTGGCGATGTGGGCTTGACGGAACAGCTGCGGCGCGCGGCGTCGCGATCCGCGACTGCGCAAATTTCGAGGGCCTGACATCCGGCTGGTATCGCGTCGCGGTCCGGCAGTACGAGGAAAACGAACGCTTATCGCGGCAATCAGAAGCGTGGGAAAGGAGTGAGCGCATGGCAAAAACTATCATGATCCAGGGGACGATGTCCAACGCGGGCAAGAGTCTGCTGGCCGCGGGGCTCTGCCGCGTTTTGAAGCAGGACGGCTATCGCGTTGCCCCGTTCAAGAGCCAGAATATGGCGCTCAACTCGTTCATCACGAAAGATGGTGGCGAGATGGGGCGCGCGCAGGTGGTGCAGGCTGGAGGCCGCGGGCATCGCGCCGGATGTGCGCATGAATCCCATTTTTCTCAAGCCGACGACGGACGTCGGCAGCCAGGTGATCGTCAACGGACGCGTACAGGGCAATATGCCCGCGATGGAATACTATCGCAGAAAGCGCGACTTTATCCCCGCGGTGATGGAGGCCTATGAGAGCTTGGCACGCGAGTACGACATCATCGTCATCGAGGGCGCGGGCAGCCCCGCGGAAATCAATTTGCAGGAAAACGACATCGTCAACATGGGTCTTGCCCGCATGGTGGATACGCCGGTGCTGCTGGTGGGCGACATCGACCGCGGCGGCGTGTTCGCCCAGCTCTACGGCACGGTCGCGCTGCAAAGTGAAGAGGACAGAAGGCGCATCAAGGGCGTTGTTGTCAACAAATTCCGCGGTGACCGGGCGATTCTGGAACCGGGGCTCAAAAACGCTTGAGGAGCTCTGCGGCGTACCCGTGGCGGGCGTTGTGCCATACCTCCATGTCGACATCGACGACGAGGATAGCTTGAGCGAACGCTTCGGGCGGGATAAGGAGCCGCGGCTCATCGACATTGCGGTCATCCGCCTGCCGCGCATTTCGAACTTTACGGATTTTTCGCCGTTTGAGCGCTACGAGAATGTCTCGCTCCGCTATGTGGAGCGGGCGCGGGACCTGCGCGCGCCGGATATGATCGTGATTCCCGGTACGAAGAGTACGATCGCCGACCTCCAATGGCTCCGCCAGAGCGGGCTGGAGGCGTCGATCCAAAAGGCTGCGAGCGGCGGCACGCTGGTTTTCGGCGTCTGCGGCGGCTATCAGATGCTGGGGCGGCATTTCCGACCCCGAACAGGTCGAGGCCGCGGGCGTGACGGAGATCGACGGAATGGGCCTTCTGCCGCTGGAAACAGTATTTCAGGGCGAAAAGGTGCAGACGCAGACAAACGGCGTCTTTTCCGGCGTCGCGGGACTGCTCTCTGAGCTGAACGGCAGAGCGCTACGCGGGCTACGAGATCCACATGGGCCGCAGCGAAGAAGCGCGCGGCGCGCTCTTCAGCAGGGGCAATGTCTACGGCAGCTATGTCCACGGTATTTTCGATGAAGAAGAGGTCGCCGACACGATCTTAAAAGCGCTGTGCACGAAAAAGGGCGTTTCCTTTGAATCGCTCGGCACCTTTGACGCGAGGGCCTACAAGGAGCGGCAGTATGATCTGCTGGCAGACGCGGTGCGCGCGGGGCTCGATATGCCGCTCATCTACCGCATTTTGAATCAGGAGGTGTGAGCATGCAGGGGCTTATTCATCTGTACTTCGGCGATGGCAAGGGCAAGACGACCGCGGCGGTCGGACTGAGCGTCCGCGCGGCGGGCGCTGGAAAGCGCGTGCTGTTTGCGCAGTTTTTTGAAGGACGGCAGCTCGTCGGAACTGAACGTCCCTGCGCGCGCTGCCAAATGTCGAGGTCGCGTGCTGCGAGCAGAACTTCGGCTTTTTCAAGTCGATGGACGGGCAGACGAAAGCGGCGGCGCGGCTGGCCTATTCCGCGCTGCTGGAAGACGTGATGCGAAAAAGCGCGGACGGCGTTGATCTGTTCGTGCTCGACGAGGCGGTCGCCGCCTGCAACTACGGCTTGATCGAAGAGGCAACGCTGATCGACTTTCTGCGCGGCAGACCAAAAGCGCTTGAAGTCGTGCTGACGGGGCGAGACCCGTCGCAGCATTTGCTGGACGCCGCCGACTATGTGACGGAGATGCGCAAGTGCAAGCACCCGTTTTGAGGGAATCGCCGCGCGGCGCGGCGTCGAATTTTAAGGAGGGGAGAGCCATGCAGAAGGAATTGACGCGCTCGTGCGCAGTCGCAGTTTTGCCGCTTGATCGCAGCGCGATGACGGCGGCGGAAGAGTATCAGGCGCGGCTCGCCAAGCCCCGGCAGCCTCGGGCGGCTCGAAGAGATCTCCATCCAGCTTGCGGGGATCACAGGGCGGGTGCACAATGCGCTCAATAAAGAGCAGCTGCTCGTCTTCGCTGCGGACAACGGCGTGGTGGCCGAGTGCGTTTCCAGCGCGCCGCAGTCCGTGACGAAGCAGCAGACCATTAACCTGATGCGGGGCAAGACGGGAGCTGCGGTGCTGGCAAAGCACTTTGGCTGCGGCTTGACCGTGTGCGATGTCGGCGTGAATGCCGATATTTACGAGAGCACCGTTTTGAACCGCAAGATCGCCTACGGCACGCAAAATATCTGCACCGGCCCCGCGATGACGCGGGAGCAAACCTTACAGGCCATCCTGACCGGCGCAGAGATCGCGAGGACGGTCGACGCGGACGTGATCGGTGTCGGCGAAATGGGCATCGGCAACACGACGACCTCTTCGGCGGTGCTGGCCGTGCTGCTGGGAGCGGACGTCGAGGCCGCGGGACGGGCCGCGGCGGCGGTATCACGGAGGAGAGCTTTAAAAAAAGAAAGCGGTCATCCGCACCGCCATTGAGGTAAATCGGCCGGACAGGGACGACGTTGTCGGCGTCCTTTCCAAGGTCGGCGGCTTTGACCTCGCGGCGATGTGCGGCGCATTTTTGGGCGCGGCGGCGGCACGCCGGCCGGCGGTCATCGACGGCCTCATTTCCGCCGCGGCGGCGCTGTGCGCCGTCAGGCTGTGCCCGAATGTGCGGCTACCTGGGTGCCGAGCCACGCCTCGTTTGAGATCGGCTACCGCCTCGCGATGGAGGCGATGGACCTGCGCCCGCTGTTTGACCTCGGCATGCGATTGGGCGAGGGGAGCGGCTGTCCGCTCGCCTTTCAGGTGCTCGACGCTGCGTGCGCTGTCATCAACGACATGGCGACCTTTGACGAGGCGGGCATCAACGACGACTATCTGGACGAAATTCGCCGGGGCGACCAGTTCACGCCCTGAGAGAAGGGAACGCGCATGGGAACGCTGATCATGATCTCCGGTGCAAACGGCAGCGGCAAGAGCCGTTATGCCGAGCGCATCGTCGCGCGCACGACAGGCGAGCGCTATTACATCGCCACGATGCGCCCCCTGCTCGGAGGAAAATTTGCAGCGCATCGAAAAGCACCGCGAGCAGCGAAAGGACCTGCAATTTACGACGCTCGAATGCCCATATCAGGTCGGCGCGGCGGCGGTCGAAAGGGACGGCGTCGTGCTGCTTGGAGGATGTGTCGAATCTGCTGGCAAACGCGATGTTCGAGCGCGGCGGGGATGAAGCAAGCGTGTACGCGGACATCGAAGCGCTGTGCTCGCGCTGTCGTCTGCTCGTCGCGGTGACGATCACAGGCCTGCGCGCCGACGGCTACGACGGCGAGACGGCGGCTTACATCCGCGCGCTGAACGGCCTGAATCAAAGACTGTACGACCGCGCCGCGGCGGCGGTCGCAATGAAAGACGGCGCGCCGTTTGCCGAAAAGGGAGACCTCGATGAGATTATTTGAATCGCTTTTGATCGCGCTGTCGACGTACAGCGCGGTGCCCGTTCCGCAGCTTGATTGAACGAAAAAAATATGCGCTACGCGATCTGCTTTTTCCCCGCGGTGGGTGTTCTCTGCGGCGCGGCGCTCCTGGCTGTGGGCTGTACTTGCGCAGGCGACGGGCATGAGCGGCGTGCTGTTGGCGGCAATCGCGGCGTGCCTGCCGATTTTAGTGACAGGCGGCATCCACATGGACGTCATAACGGGTTCGACGACACCCGCGGCGTGCCCAGCTGCGCTTGGATAAGGAAAGACATAGGAGGACAGCGCGACCAGCACGCCGCAAATGACGGTGAAAGGTACATGAACAGCTCGGTCCTGGTCGCTGCCGGATGCGAGGCAGTATACCGTTCCGAGAAGATAGCCCGCCACGGAAGATTTGAGGTGATCTCTCCGAAAACAGGTGCATCTGGTTTTCACGCAGGTCACCTTGCAGGCGACTGCGGGAATAGGGATCCTGTACCAGCAGCTCACACCGAGAGCTCCTGTCAGGATTTTTCGCCATCTTTCCGGTGAGCTGAACGCCTTTCTTCTTGGGGAAGAGAATTCCACAGCTCATCGGCAACCGGAGCCCACTTTTCGCGGCGGGGACGCGCTGGTTACAGTAGTCGCAGGCGCGCTCGGGGCTTTCAAGATCCGTGGAACGGGCACCGGATTCTCCACGATCTGCGTCAGACGGCCGGGGTTATCCAGCACGGGGCAGGGACGCGAAAAGATGTTTCTCGTTGAAGGGCTGGTTGCGGCGATAGGCCATAAAAAGAGCGGGGACTGATAGCACCTGCGTCGTTTTTCCCCTTGATGTTGGAATCGGAGTAGTGAATGAATGCGCAGGGCTCCATGTCGCCGTTGGCATTGATGTCAGTAGCCGCGTCCGCCGCTTTAATGCCGACCGCCGACCGCGTCGCCGTCGTTCCAGAAGTCCATCGTAAAAGAGGGGCTTGGTCTTGCGGAACTTGTGGATCTGCCTACATGAACTTGCGTTGCTCCGCAGTGGCGATCAGCTCCGGCACGGGTCTGCCGCGCACGATGGGCATATAGGTGAACAGCCATGCGAATTTTGCACCCATATCGATCATGGAATCGAAATATTCCTCGGCGCCGATGACCTCGAGCGATTCTTTGCTGGTGTAGCAGCAGGAAATGCCAAAGAGCAGCTTGCGCTCCTCTGAGGCGCGTCATGGCCTCGATGACCTTGCGATAGG
>VOFC01000301.1_pt1 | contig 73017 bp, 106 predicted proteins | sample 5384161 | NCBI WGS metagenome assembly VOFC01 (sample SAMN12384722, study PRJNA508395) | human gut metagenome | isolation source: healthy gut B | host: Homo sapiens
TATTCGCTAAGAGAGGAGAAAACTGTAGATGTGATTCAGATCAATGCGTTGCTTTGCAATGCCGTCAGCGCAGGGCGGACATTGATAGAATCTATGGAGAAATTTGATGAATTCTATATTTCTAAGGATAAAAAAGTTTTAAGAAAAACTTCATTTCGAAAGCATATGATCAATATTCGGAGTATAAATTGTAGACTTTCTGCGAAACTATATGCAGCATGGCCATATACCGATTCATTATGATGAAGAAAAAATTTATTTAGATCTGTCAGAAATTTGGAGACCACATCTGAAGATGAATAAAAATCTAAAAAGGATGTTACAAAAGGCCAAAAAGGATTTTTGTTAGAGTATGGAGTAGCAGATACAAGACTTTGCTGTGTCCGCTTTTTTATAAGTATTTTCTTTTTGATTCATAGATTGTATCGGGCATTTTATTCGTATGCTGAGTATACATTGATGCAGATAGGAGAAGAAAAAGCGAAAATTATTGCAGGATCATCCAGAATATGTACGGCAAGTGGATGAGATTGCTTTTGCGCCAGTTTATCAGGATGAATTGGGGCAGCTTCATGGAGATAGCGGTAGAGGACGGTTATGAAGAGAAAATTCGGGGAAAATATAACGTATGCAGAAGAAAAACTTCAGGAATACATAAAAAGGAAATGGACAGATCTGCAGTTTACAGATTGACTATTGCCTGGAATATCGTATTCCGAAATGATCCTGATTCATGAGGAGGAGCTGGCGGAAAATCTGGTGTCTTATTGCAAAAAGCATGGAATGACCATGTCCTTTTGATGCAGCTCATGTTTTGTCATGTTTATACCAGTTCTGGACAAAGAGAGACATTCCTTGTACTTGCGGTCTGCAAAGACAGCATCGTAACGGTACTTGTGGGAGATGGAACAATGATGGATGGCTTTCGGACATCCATTACAGACATAAGGAGCTTTATCAAGACGGTTACACCGTTCTTTGACGAAATCAGGGCAAGTCTGGTTACAGGTAGGGCAGGAAGTACACTTGATGTTGCAGAGTATGATTTTTCTGCATACATTTGTTTTTCTGCAGTGATATCTGTGAATGCAGAAGTTGTGAGCATTAAAGAAGGTTCCTTTATGATACCAATCACTTACACGATGGAGTTTCACTTCCTTCGAAATAGTTGTAGGATCTTTGCATAAGAAACGGGCAATATCTTTAAAAGAGCTGCCACTGTTGAGGGAACGCTCAATGTATTTACGGTCTTCAAGCGAAAGATGTTTCTGGTTACCAGGAATATATTTGCTCATAGCGATCTCCTTCTACTGCTGTACTAATGGCAGATGAAAACGGAGATTGTTCAAATTGTTGAAAAGATGGAATGAAAAAGTTATAAACTTTCAGAAGATGGATTTGATTCGGCAAGGTGTGAATTGCCTGATTACAAAAATGAACGCGATATTCGGATGAAAAATAGCAATGTTTGAAGAACTCCTGCATTACAAACCGGTATCGGAGGGGGGATTCAAATTGCCTAAATTGTTTGCGGTATGTGGATATACGGTATATTTTTTCTAATGAAAATGGAGAACCAATTCATGTTCATATATCAAAAGGTCCTACCCAAATGCGACTAAAATATGGCTTACAAAGTCAGGTGGATGCATTTTGGCAAGTAATGGAAGTAAAATTTCAAGAAAGAGCTGAATGAATTGATGGAATTTATATCAGCACAGTTTTTCTTTATTTGTGCAAAATGGAAAGAGGCATTTGTGACGGATGAGATAGGATTCTATTGTTAAGCATATTGTAACTTATAGTACATCGGGGACCGGTCCCAAGGCGGTCAATCCAAAAGAAGATCACTATAATTCTGATACAAAGATAAGATTAAAAGATTTTTCCTAATATTCCCATGACCTTAGCAAACGAGACACATGGGGGTATGCCCTATGAAAATGAATAGAAAAAGCGAGTAAAACGGCAGGGGTCTCGAAAAGGAAGACGGCTGGCCGTTTTAAGACAAGACTGATTAGACAGCTTCTTGACAGCTGGGAAAGGTAAATCTTTTTACAAGGCCCCGCCGTTTTCCAAATATGAGGCGAAACATCAAGATATGGCGCGTTCCGAAACTATCATGTACGCGCACGATTTCATGAACCAGGGCCAGCCCAAGGCCTACTCCGCCAAGCTGGCGGCTTCTGGATTTATCTACGCGGAAGAATGGTTCAAATATGCGTTCTTTTAATTCAGCCGGGATTCCGCTTCCGGTATCTTCTACGGACAGGCAGATGTTTTTTCCCTTCCGGTATGCGGTTACGGTAACCTGTCCGCCGAAATGGTTGTATTTGATTGCATTCTCAACAAGATTGTATACCATCCGGTAAATCAAAATGTCACTTCCGACCATCGTGGTATCTTTACAGTTCCCGATCAGTTTTATCTTTTTTCCTGGGCAAGCGGTTCCAGATCCACCAGTACTTCATCGACAAGAGCGTCAACGGCGATGGTTTCATCCCTGCCCTATCGTTTGAAGCTCACTCATATCGAGCAGTGTCTTGACCATTTTGCTGAGCCGGCCGTTTTGCTCTGTCACCATTTTCAGTGTTTGTAAGGTGTCGGCGTCATTGCCCGGATGCGGGGTGGAATGGTATAAATCGAGCTGTACCTGCATGACAGACAATGGGGTTCGAAGCTCGTGTGCTGCATTTGCCGTAAACTGTCTCTGGATTTCAAAAGCATCTGCGAGACGTTCCAGCATCTTGTTATACGAAATACGAAGCTGGTTCATCTCTTTTACTTTGTTTTCTTCAATGCGCGAATCGGCCAGATTCTGTGCCTGCACCTCCTCAATTTTTTCGGAGAACTCACGAATGGGTCTGAGCGCATGGCCACTGATAAAATAGGTAGCGACACCGCCAAGAAGGGCCAATAAAGCGGAAAGGATCAGACTGTTTCTTTTGTAGTCTGCTTTATTGTTGTACACCTGAACAGAGAAATCTCTGGCAAATTCATCCCACTTGTCCTCCGGAATGCTGATATAGATTTGATCGGAACCGTCTGTGGCACCGTCCCCGTCCTGATCTTCGGCATCATCGCCCCGGGCATCTACGGTCTCCTGCAGGGAATCGATATAATAAATTCCGTTTTTATAGACAAGCAGGGTCAGACATCCACAGATGACCGCAATATACAGGGTAATGATACAGGTAAGTCTCCACTGCAGTGATATTTTTTTCATCGGTCGGACTCCTCTCGTATTTGATATCCTTCGCCTACTTTATTTAAAATCGGATCGTATCCAAGTACCGCCTTGAGCTTTCGCCGAAGCGAAGACATATGTACGCGGATGGATCCGCTGAAGCTGTCCACGGATGCATCCCAGACATGCTCGATCAATTCTTCCTGGCTTACCGGTCTGCCAAGGTGGAGAAGCAGATATTCCAAAATTCCGTTTTCTTTTTCTTGTCAGGGGAACCAGGGTTCCGTTGGCATAGGCCTCTCGTTTGATGGTATCGAATTTGATCCCGCCACTTTCCAGACAGACATCCTTTTTGTACAAATTTTCTTCTCGTCAGACTGCGGATCCGCGCTTCCAGCTCCTGCAGATGGAACGGCTTTTCCATATAATCATTTGCCCCGGCATCAAGTCCTTCCACTTTATCTGCAATCTGCCCTCTTGCAGACAAGATCAGAACCTTCGTCTCCTCGTTTTCCTTCCGGAGCTCTTTTAGAAGATCCATTCCGTCCATGCCGGGCAGATTGAGATCCAGGACAATCAGATCATAATTTTCTGCCAGGATGCATTCCAGAGCCTCCGCCCCATCATAGCAGGTATCTACCTCGTACCCGGCGGAGTACAGACTTCTGGCAACTGTGTCACACATTTGTTTCTCATCTTCTACGATTAATAATCTCAAAATTTTTTTCACCCGCCCATTTCTTAACAATGATTTTACAACTGCTATTGTATAATATCAGAGTCAGCTGGTCAATCAATAGAATAAAAGGAGCAACCATATTTTGAAGTGCAGAAAAATATCTCAAATTGTTTTAGTTATCACAGGCATAGCTATGGCGCCGTCAGAGGGGAAGCGGCTGCTGTGCTTGGGAAAGCAATTAAATTATGTCTGGAGTGTGTCGGAATTGGATAAGAAAAAGAACTTACGATCAAAGAAAATAGCCGGAATACGTGGATGGATACAGGCAGCGGCCACACTGCTTACCAATATTCATATTCCAAATTTTTTTCAGGGTAAAATATATCAGGGCAAGGCGAAAACGGTATGCGTCCCCGGGTTAAACTGTTATTCCTGTCCTGCTGCCACGGGAGCGTGTCCCATCGGAGCCTTTCAGGCGGTTGTCGGATCATCCAAATTTAAGTTTTCCTACTACATAACCGGGTTTCTGATTTTTACTCGGCGTAACACTGGGAAGATTCATCTGTGGTTTTTTGTGTCCGTTTGGATGGTTTCAGGATTTGCTTCACAAAATCCCCGGAAAGAAATTCTCCACGGCCAGACTGAAGCCGCTGCGGTATCTGAAATATATCATCCTTGCTGTTTTGTGATTCTTCTGCCGATGTTTGCAACGAATTCGATCGGGATGGGAGATCCGTTCTTCTGCAAATATATTTGTCCGCAGGGCGTTCTGGAGGGGCGATCCCGCTTTCCATCGGAAATGCCGCAATCCGGTCTGCACTGGGCAAGCTGTTTTCGTTTAAATTCTGTATTCTGATTACGGTTGTCGTGCTCAGCATTTTATTTTACAGACCCTTCTGTAAATGGATCTGTCCTCTTGGGGCAATCTATTCCTTATTTAATAAGGTAAGCTTTTTACATATCACGATTGAAAACAGCAAATGTGTCGGATGCAATCAGTGTTCCAGGGCATGTAAAATGGATATCGACGTGTGCCGGACCCCAAATCATCCGGAATGCATACGGTGCGGAGCCTGCATCAAGGCTTGTCCCAAGGATGCGATCCACTACCGGTTTATGGGAAAAACGTGTCAGAAAAAGGACACCGGAGATCAACAGTCAGAGATCAGAAACCATTGATCAGCAGCAGATCACGAAGCATCGAAGGATGATATTGAATTTTTGTTTTTTACATTATACTATCTTAAAAGGAGCCATAATTTATGAAAACCAAAAGAACTTTTATCCCTGTTTTTACACTCAGCGTAGCATTATTACTTACCGCATGCAACGGAAAAGAGGCTGCAGACACAAAGAAAACGCAGACAACCCAGACGGAATCCGGCACAGAAGCTGTTACGGGATCTGTTGCGGAATCCGGAACCGAAACGGCAGGGGCTTCCGGCACAAAGCTGGACGATTTATATCAGCAGGAGAACCAGATTTTTGCAGATCATGAGGCTGTATGGAACAAGGTATTCGGCATGATGAATAAAAGCGATGCTGATCCCAGCGGAAATTATGCTGATTATCTGGCAGATACGGTTGAAGCCAACAAGGACTCTTTTTGCTGAGGACGAATTGAAAACACTGACGGACGATATGGAAACCATACGGAAAATCGAAGAACAGATGGCGGAAATGGGAAACGGCAATACAGAATCGGAAGATAGCGACGCGAAAAACGATTCCGAAGAGGCATCTCCGTTCCGGGATTTCTCGGGTCAGGATTATGATGGCAATACAGTTGACGAAAGTCTGTTTTCCAAAAATGCCGTAACTGTCGTCAATTTCTGGTTTACCGGCTGCAAACCTTGTGTTGCCGAGTTATCCAAGCTCAATGAATTGAACGATGCCATCAGATCAATGGGCGGCGAAGTTGTAGGCATCAATACCGAAACCTTCGACGGCAATGAAGATGCGATCAAAGAAGCAGCAGCGGTTCTTGAAAGTCAGGGTGCCAAGTACCGCAATCTTTCCATTGATTCTTCTTCCGAAGCAGGCAAATATGCCTCCGATATTATGGCATTTCCTACAACCATATTAGTCGATCGAAATGGCAATATTGTGGGAGAGCCGATGCTCGGCGGAATCGACAATCAGGAGAATTATGATACGCTGATGAAACAGATCCAGTCCGTGATTGATGCAGACAGCGCGAAGTAAGACGAGAGCTGCGGCGTTTTTTGAGAGAGAAAATGGGAGTGCGAAAAAACAAAGTTACGTTTTTTCGCACTCCTTTTCATAACAAGATTTTAAAAAAATACATTTACGAAACGATGTACTGTGCTGTACCTGTCGAAAAAGCTGCTCGGTGCTTAGAACAAGAGCTGAGGTCACACGGCGATTCCCCACATATATGCACACGTTTTCGGAACCACCAGTAATCTGACCTTTGGTTTTGATAGCAGCCATTTGACAAACAACAGCCGGGTTCCTGCTCTGCGAAAGGGCAGAAAATAAGGAAAACTTTGCGCAATTAAAAGGAGCATACCGCATCAGCGATATGCTCCTTTTGGGACTATCTGGGTAAATATTATTCACAAAGTTTGGAGAAAGCGTCAGCTACGAACTGAACCTTTGTTCCAACGATAACCTGTACAGAAGTTTTGCCAGGTTTGATCACACCTGCCACGCCGGCAGATTTGATTACTTTGTCATTCACTGCAGTGATATCTTTCACTTCCAGTCGCAGTCTTGTAACGCAGTTATCAATGCTTGTGATGTTTTCTTTTCCGCCGCAGCCTTCCAGGATTTTAGCTGCGATTGCGGTATAGTTATCGCTTGCCAGCTCTACTTTTTTTCTCTGCTTCGAGATCGTCATCTTCGCGTCCAGGAGTCTTTCAGATCCCATTTCTTGATAGCAAACAGGAATACGAAGTAGAATACGAGGAATGCTGCGATTCCAAGCGGAATGATCAGCCATATTTTCTGTGCTGCGGGCAGTGAGGATGAGAACAGGAGGTCCATAGCACCGGCGGAGAAGCTGAATCCTGCACGGAAGCCGAGAGCAACTGTGATCATAGTAAAGATACCATACAGTAATGCATAGATTACGTAAAGGCCAGGAGCAAGGAACATAAATCCAAACTCGAACGGCTCAGTTACACCACAGATAAATGCACAGATCGCTGCGGAAGCAACAAGACCGATGGCAACTTTTTTTCTTTGCAGGTTTTGCACATCTTACCATAGCAAGTGCAGCACCAGGAATACCGAACATCATACATGGGAAGAATCCGGACATGTACATACCAAGGCTCCAGGATACATCTGCAGAGGTTTCACCTGCCCAGAAGTGCTGAAGATCACCAAGTCCGATGGTGTCAAACCAGAATACATTGTTCAGTGCGTGATGTAATCCGGTAGGGATCAACAGACGGTTCAGGAATGCATAGATACCTGCACCAACAACATCAAGGCTGACAATAGATTTACCGATTGCTACCAGAGCACCGAACAGTAATGGCCATACCAGTAACAGAACAGCAGATACAACGATAGAAACAACACCGGAAACAATTGCTACACAGCGTTTGCCGCTGAAGAAGGATAACCAGTCCGGAAGCTTGGTGTCTTTGAAACGGTTATAGCAGGCAGATCCGATGATACCGGCAAGAATACCGATGAACGGGCTTTCGATCTTGTCAAAGGCCAGTGTCTTTGTAGCACTCTCAGCGATGGACGGGATGATAGTTGTAACAACTCCGGTAGAAAGAAGTGTTGTGATCATCAGCCAGGATGCCAGAGCTGCGATTCCGCCGGTACCGTCATTCTTTTCTGACATACCGACACCAACGCCGATTGCAAAGAGGATTGCCATGTTGTCGATCAGAGCTGCTCCTGCTTTTTACGAGAAACAGACCGATCAGGTTTACTGCGCCCGAGATCTCGCCGCCCTGCATCGTTGCCGGACACAGCCGGTATCCGATACCCATCAGGATACCGCAGATCGGCAGTACTGCTACAGGAAGCATGAGGGCTTTCCCTAGTTTCTGAAGAAATTTCATATATTTCTCCCTCCTTAAAAGATAATTTATATAACTGGATACCTCCAATTAGATACGTGAATTTACCGAATCCATCCAATATACTTACAAAAGCAAGTGCAGAAAAGACATGGAGAGTGCATTTCACAAAAGAGTGAGAAAAGACTCAAGCGTACATTTCACAAAAGCAAGTGAGAAAAGACTTCAAGCGTACATTTCATTTCAAAAAGAAGAGGATGAAGATTCATCTGACGAAAGATCAAAAAAAAAGATCAGGAAATACTGAGAACGGCTTCGTCTAAGGAAACTTCGCCCTCTTTTTTCAAGCTGATTTTCTCGTAATCATCGGTATTGCAAATCAGTACCGGAGTGACTGTGTTCAATCCGGCTCCGGTGATCTTGTCCAGATCGACATCCATCAGAAGATCTCCTTTTTTGACCTGATCGCCGGCTGCAACGTGTGCGGTAAACGGTGCGCCCTTTAGTGTAACCGTATCCAGGCCGATGTGGATCAGGATTTCGGCTCCGGAGCTGCTTGTGAGCGTGATGGCATGAAGAGTATCAAATACCATGGCTATTTCACCGTCTGTCGGTGCATAAATTTTCCCTCAGACGGAATCACTGCAAATCCGTCCCCCAGGATTTTTTCGGAAAGGTAGGATCCGGGACTTCGGAAAGCGGAACTACTTTTCCTTTGCAAGGTGCGTAAAGAACATTTTCTTTGTTCTTTCCTTTTTAGAAAATGAAACATAAAATTGATATCTCCTTTCGAAAATAAGGTGCGATGTTTTTTTCGGGATAGGGATCCGATTTCATCTGTAATTACGTTGAGTGATTTTTTGCGAAAAAAATTTGGTATTTTACCCTTTGATCCGTTCTGTTTGACGTAAAAAGTCAACAAAATGCCATTGGGAAAGGAAACAGAGTATTTGTTAAAAACAAAATTGCATAATTCTACACGAACTTCTCGATGAATTATATACGTAATAACTGATACGTGAGGATTTGTAAATACTTTTTTTAATATTTATGACAAAAGAATCTACTTTCAAAAGGAGAAAAATCGGTAGTTTAACCAACTAATGCGTTACTGCGGTAAAAGAAGAAGGATATACACACATTGGGGTCAGACCCCATTACTGTTGTGGGAAACTTTTGGGCGGTTCCTGTTTTTGGGCTTGAAATTCGAAAAATCTTTATACAATCTTAATGCCATGGAAAAGGTATTTATACGTTTTTAAAACGGAAGTCTCTAAAATAAGGAAGAATCAAAAAAAGAAGGAGTAAAAAGAGAAATGTGGAATATAAAACTGCGATACAGGAAACAATGGTCGTCGTTTGAAATTATCATTCTTGGATTTGCGGGGGTAATTCTGGCAGGAGCACTGCTTTTGATGCTTCCTCTGGCTTCGCGGGAAGGAAATGTAACGCCATTTACAGAAACACTGTTTACTGCAACATCAGCCGCCTGTGTGACAGGACTGGCAGTCAGAGATACAGGAAGCTACTGGTCCGTCTTTGGACAGAGCGTGATTTTGCTGCTCATTCAGATCGGCGGTCTTGGTGTGGTTACGATCGCTGTTTCGATTGCGATGCTTTCCGGGAGAAAAATTTCCCTGATGCAGCGAAGCACGATGCAGGATGCGATTTCTGCCCCGAAGGTGGGCGGAATTGTGCGCCTGACGCGTTTTATCCTCAAAGGAACCTTTGGAATTGAACTGTTGGGGGCGTTGTTTCTTCTGCCTGTTTTTTTACGGGATTACGGCGGAAAAGGAATCTGGATGGCGTTGTTTCATTCTGTATCCGCATTCTGCAATGCAGGATTTGATCTTCTTGGAAAAACGGATCATCTGTATCCGTCCCTGACTTCTTATGTGGGAAATCCACTGGTTAATCTTACGATTATGGGGCTAATTGTAACAGGTGGAATCGGATTTCTGACCTGGGATGATATCTATACAAAAAAATACCATTTTCGTCAGTACTGCATGCAAAGCAAGGTGATCCTGCTTACAAGTCTGTTTCTGATTTTTGTTCCGGCGGCCTTCTTTTTCTTCCGGGATTTCGCCGGAATGCCGGTCAAGGAGCGGACGCTCTGCGCATTGTTTCAGTCTGTGACAACAAGAACGGCCGGATTTAATACGGCAGATCTTTCCGGGATGACAGGTGCTTCCCAGGCGATTATGATTGTTCTGATGATGATTGGCGGAGCACCGGGATCAACGGCTGGCGGAATGAAAATTACCACATTTGCCGTGCTGACAGCTAATGCGTCTGCTACGTTCCGTCAGAGAGAGGACACACAGATGTTTGGACGCAGGGTGGGCCAGGAGGTATTAAAAAATGCATCTACGATTCTGATGATGTATCTTTTTCTGGTGCTAATGGGAGGAATGGTGATCAGTGTGGCAGAAAATCTGCCGATTTCTGAATGTCTGTTTGAGACAGCATCTGCTGTTGGAACGGTTGGCCTGACGCTTGGAATTACGCCGCAGCTCGGTGTTCTTTCGAAAGGAATTCTGATCGCACTGATGTTTCTTGGAAGGGTTGGCGGTCTGACGCTTGTTTATGCTGCGATGCCGGGGAGAAAGAGCGCACATGCAAAAATGCCGCTGGAAAAAATAAATGTAGGATAAGAAGAGAGGAAGAGATGAGATGAAAAATATTTTACTGATTGGAGTAGGAAGATTTGGGAGACATATTGCCATGCATCTGAATCAGCTTGGACATCAGGTGATGGCGGTAGACCGAAATGAGGAACGGATCGATGCCGTGATGCCGTATGTGACAAATGCACAGATCGGTGACAGTGTCAATGCAGACTTTCTGCGATCCCTTGGTGTGGGAAATTATGATGTCTGTATTGTGACGATCGGAAGCAGCTTTCAGGATTCGCTGGAAACCGCATGTCTTTTAAAGGAGCTGGGCGCAAAATGGGTCGTGTCCGGGCAGAACGGGATGTACAGGAAAAATTCCTGTTGCGGAACGGAGCGGATCAGGTTGTTTATCCGGAAAAACAGATGGCAAAATGGACAGCGATTCGTTACAGCTCGGATCATGTGTTTGACTATATTGAAATTGACAGTCAGTATGCGATTTTTGAGGTTGAAATCCCGGAGAACTGGATTGGAAAAAAATGTCGGCCAGCTGGATATCCGGAAAAATACGGTATTAATATTCTGGCAACAAGAAAATATGGAAAAACAGATGTTGCGGTGTCTCCGGAGACAGTTCTGGATGGCGATGCTACCATATTGGTTCTTGGTGAATATAAAGCGATCCAGAAATGTTTTCGAATCTGAAAGAGAGGTGATTTCTGTGTTAAGTGTAGGACTGCTCTTCGTTACCCTGGTCGGTTTTTTGTCTGGAGGCGTGCTCGTAGATCAGATAGAGACATTTTTCACGGAAAACAGAAGAGAGGAACCGGAAACGGGACAAAATTTCACGGAAAACAGAAAACAAGAACAGGGAACGGGAGAAAAAAAGATTTCCTGACTATAGCTTTCTCTTCGTTTATGATCTACAATAGGAGGCGGGGTGAGACAGTTGGAAAAAGAAAAACAAAAAAAGAGCATATCCTGGTGTGTCTGTCCTCTTCGCCATCCAATGAAAAAATTATTCGGACTGCGGCGCAGATGGCACAGGCGTTTCAGGCCGGCTTTACGGCGTTGTATGTGCAGACAGCAGAAAAAACAGAAAAAACACCGGAGGATCTGGCAAGGCTGCAGAAGCATGTTCGTCTGGCAGAGCAGAGCGGGGCAGAAATTGTAACGACACACAGTGAGGATATTGCCCTGCAGATTGCAGAGTACGCAAGAATTTCCGAGGTGACGCGGATTGTCATTGGAAAGAGCATGATGAAGCAGGGCTATTTCCATCAGCGAAGGGTGTGGACCGAGCGTCTGACGGATCTTGTGCCTGATCTGGAAATTCACATCATTCCAGACTCAGACGTGTACCGGAGATATCAGAAACGAAAAAAAATTTCCGGAGTGGATGGAGCTGCCTTCCTGGAAAGAACTGATGCCTACGGTTCTGATTCTGGCTGCTGCGACCGGAATTGGAGAAATCTTTTTTCGGCTCGGTTTTACCGATGCCAATATCATTACCGTATATTTGTTTGGCGTCATGCTGACATCTATTCTGACCAGCGGTTATACCTGTAGTGTGGTCAGCTCTGTGGCAAGTGTTGTCCTGTTTAATTATTTTTATGACAGAGCCAAGGCTTTCGTTGTATGCGTATGGTTCCGGCTATCCGGTGACTTTTGCGATCATGCTTGGCACTTCAATCCTGACCAGTACGCTTGCTTCAAAATTGAAAGAAAATGCAGAGCTTTCTGCACGAGATGCCTTTCGAACCAAGATTCTTTTTAATACTAGCCAGCTTCTGCAAAAGGCAGCGGATGCGTCGGAAATTTTGATATTACGGCAACGCAGCTGATAAAGCTTCTGGGAAGAAATCTGGTTGTGGCGCCGGTAGAAAAAAAAAAAAAACGGCATTGTGCAGGGAACTCTTTATAACGCCGAAACAGGAATAAAATCAGAAAAAGTTTTTAATGTGAAAGAACAGGAAATCCTGCAGTGGGTTCTGAAAAACCGGAAACGGGCGGGAGCTATGACAGAACGTTTTTCTGAAGAACCGTATCTGTACCTTTCCATCTATGCGGCACAGAACAGATATGGTGTGATCGGCATTTTCATCGGACAAAAGCCACTGGATGTGTTTGAGAACAGTATCCTGCTTTCTATTCTGGGAGAGTGCGCCATGGCACTGGATCGGGAACAAAGTGCGAGAAAAAGAAGAGGCGGCAGTCATGGCAAAAAAATGAGCAGCTTCGGGTGAATCTGCTGCGGACGATTTCCCATGATCTGCGCACACCACTGACATCAATTCTCGGCAATGCAGACTCTTTGATCAGTAACTTTGACGCACTGGACGAAGGGATGCGGAAACAGATTTTTTCGGATATTTATGAGGATGCCGGATGGCTGATTGAACTGGTGGAAAATCTGCTTGCGCTTACGAAAATAGAAGATGGAAGTGTAAAACTGCAGTTATCCGATCAGGTGGTTGAGGATGTAGTCCGTGAGGCGCTGCGCCATGTAGAGCGGCGGAAAAACGAACATGAAATTACGGTGGACTGCGGGGAAGATACTGCTCGCCCGCATGGATGCAAAGCTGATTGTACAGGTACTGGTAAACCTGATCAATAATGCAGTAAAATATACACAGACAGGATCCAAGATCCGGATTACGGCCGGAAAAGAAGAAAAAAAAACGTATGGATTGCGGTGGAGGATAATGGACCCGGCATTCCGGCGGAGTGCAGGGAGCATGTATTTGAAATGTTCTATTCCGGAAAAATAAAGTGAGTGACAGCCGCAGAAGTCTTGGCCTTGGGCTGGCGCTGTGCCGTTCCATTGTAAATGCGCATGGCGGGGAACTGGTGCTTCGTGACTGCGCTCCGCACGGCTGTCATTTTTCGTTTTACGCTGCCGCTCAGTGAGGTGAATTTAAATGAGTAAGACATTGATACTGGTCGTGGAAGACGATACGCCGGTCCACAACCTGATTACGACAACACTGAAAACACACGATTATAAATAACCACATTGGGGTCAGACCCCATTACTGTTTAGAAATTTTGTTCTTGTTTTGGCAATTCTGACACTGCAGACTGTGCTGAATGACAATATCAAAACGGCAGAAGATGTTGAAACTTATCTGGGTCTTAACACCTTGGTCGTTGTTCCGGATTTTGGAAGCAAAAAGAAATCCAGAAGACGAAGAAAAAGACTGAACATAAACACAGAAAATTAAAAGGAGCATCTCCGGTTTCGAACTTGAAACCTGGAGATGCTCCTTTTCGTATGCTGCAGAATGAAAAATTATTCTCCCGCCACCGTCACATCCCGCAGCAGTACCGCACACGGTACCACGCGGTTGTTGAGCTGCTGTGTCTCTTTCGAGAAAGTCAGATTTTTCAGCACATCGTCATAACGGGCGGAAAGTGATCCGCTGGTTGTCGGATGGGAGGTGGTTCCGTCGCTCTCATACGCGAGCCGGATCTCACCGCCGCAGGTGCCGCTTACGGCATCCATATCAAACGCACTGAAATCGGTGATTTCTATATGCGGCATGCTGCGCAGCTCGTCGAGTGTTTTCGAACCGCCTTCAACTACCATGTTATTCATGGAAGTAGTATCCTTCATGCCGATATAATGGGCATGCTGAAGGCTGCCCCAGTAGGAGCGGCAGATGCCGTTTTCAAACAGAACGCGCTCGGCTACCGGCATACCGGTTTCGTCGTACGGCGCGTTTTTGGCAGAGCCGTCGAGCGTCGGCACGAGGCGGATATTCAGCGGATCCGCATCCGCACCGGTGATGGCTTCACCGATTTTTGCTTTGCGACGCCCATATACTGATAAGAAGCATTGGTATGCATGGCAAAATACTGGAAGAAGCGGCCGACGGCGTCTCCACTTAAGAGAACATCGGCGTGCTCGTTCTGCCGGGTCGGAACAGCATTCAGACGCTGGCGGCCGGTGTGGAACATTCTGCGCACTTCGGCGATGATCTTCTCGGCAGATTTGTCGGAGAAGCGGAGATCCTTGTAGATCTCAATCTCATGATCATCCTTGCGGGAGTTTGTGACAACCTCGATCTCGCAGTCAAAGCCGGAGAAGGTGACATCGACACCGCGGGAATTGCGGATGTGTGTCTGCTTCTGGTTGACGAAAATCTCATAGGAGTTTACACGGGAATCCTCTTCCGCCTTGATTTCCTGCATAGCCTGCACCAGTTTTACGAGTTCAGCGGTAAGATCGCGGGAAGCATCAGGCATTCCATCATTTGCCTGGTGCATCCGATGGCTCTGCAATCGGGTACCATGGGTTCTGCACAAACTGTGCGGCGAACAGCGCCTGGTCAATTTCCTGCTTCATTTCTTCGCGGGAAATGTTCTGGTGGATCTTTTTCTGCGCTTCCGCGGAATTTTCCATCCTCACTGTCGACAAAGACGGTCAGAAACGTGTGCGTTACTTTTTTTCGCACGGCTCATGTCGAGCTTCTGACCGATGAAAAATGCCTCGCGGGATTCGGTCTGCTCTTCGCGGATCAGAAAGTCGCTGGCTTTGCTTGCTTTTAATACATCGTATAATTCGTTCATCAGCCTAACCTCACTTTACATTTCAGATACGGGCCGCCATCGCTGACTTTGACCCATTCTTTGTGACCTTTTCCGCACATGCCGGAGCCGAAGAGCTCTTCTTTGTCGGAAACCATGGAGATGCTCTTTAAGAGATCCGGAACGTAGCCGGTCAGGGTGACAGGAGATACGACTTTTCCGGTCAGTTTACCGTCTTTGATCTCGCGGCCGAGTCCGACCATACACTGAATGCCCCAGTGTTTGGGGTCCTCCATACCGGACTGAACGCTTTCGAGAAGATAGCCGTGCTCGATCGAGGCGATCATATCATCAAGTTTGCCTGTGCCTGCGGTGAAGTAGGTGTTGGTCATACGGGAGTAGACTTTGCGCTCGAAGCTTTCGCGTTTTCCGTTTCCGGTCGGCGTGGTGCCAAGGCGGAGTGCGCTTACGAGATCGCTGATGCCGGTAACGAGTGTACCGTGGTCGATGACCGTGGTGTCGGTGCCGAGCGTTCCCTCATCATCAAAAAAGATAACTGCTGACCTGCTGTGCGCCGACTGCTCCGTCGTGCATGGAGGAGAGCTGGGAGGCAACAGGCTTGCCGATATACTCTTTGGCGAGTGCGCGGTCTTTGACAAACATATCCATCTCGACACCGTGGCCGAATGCCTCGTGTGAAATCACGCCGGTGACATCCGGTGCGGTGATGACATCGTACATGCCAGGGATGACCGGATCGGAGTGGAGCTTGTCGTACAGAACGGCGATGATTTCCTCAACAATCGCATCCATCTCATTTAAGATTTCCACGCCTTTCAGGCCGGAGCAGGAACGGTACGACATATTCTGTTTTCCGTTTTCTGTGCCGATTGCGGAAAGGGAGCCCTCCGAGAAAGCGTAGGACTGCATCAGATCCTTTTTTGGAGGAGAGGAACAGCTTGTTGACACGGGCGAAGCTGACGGTACTCTGGAATTCCAGAATTCCCTCATGGGCAGCGCCGGCGTCGCAGAGCTTCCGAAGGTGGGAGAGAATCTCCTCTGCGGAGACGGTCTCCGGGTCAATCCCGATTTCATTCTGCATCGTTTTTGCGATGGATTCTTCCTGCACGAGAGGAGACTCCATCTGCGCGATGCCGAGTGCCTTTAATGCCTGAAATTCGGATTTCAGCGCGGAAGTAATTTCCTCCGCAAGATCTGCGGCATCGGTGAGGTTGTTGAAGGAATATTCGGTGTAGGAACCGTCCTGCCATGCACGGACAACGAAGCCGCGTTCACAGAAGTGATAATCGCTGACGGTGGTCTGATGCATGCTGACGCGGTAGGTCGTACCTTTGACATCGGTGCAGAGCACGTTGACGTAATCGAATTCGCGCTCGAGCAGACGGATCAGTTCCTGAATCTGTGGTTTGATTTCCACAAGATAGGATGACATTGGAACCTGCATAAGTTTGGTGTCCTTTCTGGAGCCTGCCGGAGTGTTCGATAGAGAACCTGCGCCGGGGCTCAAAATAATAGAATCCGGAAAAAATAGTTTCGAAAAAAAAATCCCGAACATAGTTTCATTATAGAAGTGGGAAATGGAAAAAAGCAATAAAAAAAGGTTGACAAAATGAATTTTGATGATATACTTTTTGAATATCAAAACATTTGAAAAGAAAAATGTTTGAGAATGAAATAAGCAAGAGGACAGTAAGGTGAAAAACGGCAGAATTGCGGGAACCGGTTCGTATGTACCGGAGACGAGATGGAAAAATGAAGATCTGGAAAAGATGGTGGAGACGAGCGATGCCTGGATCCGGGAGCGGACGGGAATCGGTGCGCGCCACATAGCCGGGGAGGAGACGGTTGCCCAAATGGCAGTAAAGGCGGCGAGAAGAGCGCTGGAAAATGCCGGGATCTGTTCGACAGAACTGGATCTGATTCTCGTCGGAACCTCCTCATCGGAGAGCATCTTTCCGAATACCGCCTGTCTTGTGCAGGATGAAATCGGTGCCTTCCGTGCCGCCTGTCTCGATGTCAGCGCCGCCTGCACCGGATTTCTTGCGGTGTATGAGCTGGGCCAGCTGTATATCCGGAGCGGCAAGGCAAAAAACGTGCTGCTGATCGGCGCGGATGCCCTGAGCCGCCTGGTGGACTGGAGTGACCGCGGAACCTGCATTCTGTTCGGGGACGGCGCGGGAGCCGTTGTGCTGACGGCAGAGGAGCAGGAGACAAAAGCGTGCGAAAAGATCCATTCTGATGGAGAAAAAGGCGTGTCGCTGACCTGTGAAAAGGGAACGTATCTGCAGATGGACGGCCGTGCCGTGTTCCAGTTTGCTTTATCACGCGTGCCGGAAGTCATCCGCGAGGTGCTGAAAGAAGCCGACATGCCGGTCGAGGAGATTGATGCCTTTATCCTTCATCAGGCAAACAGCCGCATCATCGACGGCGTGGCAAAACGACTGAAGGCGCCGAAAGAAAAATTTCCGCGGAATATCGAAGCATACGGCAATACGTGTGCGGCGAGCATTCCGATTCTGCTGGATGAGTGGAACCGGTCTGGCAGAGCCCAAAAAGGACAGAGAATCGTTCTCTCCGGTTTCGGAGCAGGACTGATCTGGGGCGCGGCGTACCTGGAATGGTAAGAAACGCCCATATAAAATAAGAAGAATAAGAAAAAAGTGAGGACAAAAACATGTTAGAAAAAGTAAAAGAAACCGTAGCAGAAGCACTGGGAGCAGACATCGATACCATCACAGCGGAGACTTCCTTCAAAGAGGATCTCGGAGCAGATTCCCTGGATCTGTTTGAAATGGTCATGTCCCTCGAGGACACCTGCGGCGTGGAAATCCCGACCGAGGATCTGGAAACGATGGTAACTGTCGGTGATGTTGCAGAGTATCTGGAGCAGCACAAAAACTAAGAAAGATCGGGAAGCAGGAGGAAGCGATTCATGATCACAGAAGTGACAAAATTACTCGGGATTCAGTATCCAGTCATTCAGGGCGGTATGGCCTGGGTGGGAGCATCATCTGGCAGCGGCAGTTTCCGAGGCCGGCGGCCTTGGCCTCATCGGAGCATCGGCGGCACCGGCAGAGTGGGTTCGGAATGAAATCCGCGAAGCAAAAAAAACTGACGGACAAACCGTTCGGCGTCAACATCATGCTGATGAGCCCGTATGCGGATGAGGTGGCAAAAGTGGTTGCCGAGGAAGGCGTAAAAAGTCGTTACGACGGGCGCAGGAAATCCGGAGAAATATATGGAACTGTGGAAAAACGCTGGTATCCGCGTCATCCCGGTGGTCGCTTCCGTGGCTCTTGCAAGACGAATGGAGCGCGCAGGCGCAGATGCCGTTGTGGCAGAAGGATGTGAGTCCGGCGGCCATATCGGCGAGACGACAACGATGGCACTCGTTCCGCAGGTGGCAGATGCTGTAAAAATTCCAGTCATTGCGGCCGGTGGAATTGCGGACGGACGCGGCATGGCAGCAGCCTTTATGCTGGGTGCCGAGGCGGTTCAGATGGGAACGCGTTTTGTCGCTTCGAAAGAGGCCGTTGTGCATGAAAATTACAAGCAGCTGGTGATCAAGTCGAAAGATATTGATACCCGCGTGACAGGCCGCACAACCGGTCATCCGGTGCGGGCGATCCGAAATGAGATGACACGCCATTATCTGGAACTGGAAAAAGAGGGAGCTCCGTTCGAAGAGCTGGAAAAACTGACGCTCGGCGGTCTTCGAAGAGCCGTTGTGGACGGCGATGTCAAAACCGGAAGCGTGATGTCCGGTCAGATTGCAGGTATGGTAAAAGACGAGAAAAGCTGCAAAGAAATCATAGAGCAGATGATGAATGAGATGGAAGAACTTCTGAAAGGAGCACCGGCGCGGTTATGAGTAAAACAGCATTTATGTTTCCGGGACAGGGTTCCCAGTGTGTCGGCATGGGCGCGGATTTTTATGAAGCATGTCCGAAAGCGAGAGCCGTCTACGATATGGCATCCGAGCTGATCGGGATTGATATGAAAAGACTCTGTTTTGAGGAAAATGAACATCTGGATCAGACAGAGTTTACCCAGATTGCACTGCTGACAACCGGAATGGCGATGGAGCAGTCCATCCGGGCGTGCGGCCTTACGCCAGATGTGACAGCGGGCCTCAGCCTTGGCGAGTACAACGCGATTGTGTCCGCCGGCGGTATGGAAATGGCGGATGCGATGAAGGTCGTCCGCAGAAGAGGCATCCTGATGGAGGAGGCTGTTCCGGCAGGCGAGGGCGCGATGGCGGCGGTGCTCGGCATGGAAGCTGCAAAAATCGAGGAGATTTTGAGCGGGATTTCCGGCGCCTACATTGCCAATTACAACTGCCCGGGTCAGATTGTCATCACCGGATATGAGGCGGCAGTGGCAGAGGCTTCGGAAAAGTTAAAAGAAGCAGGCGCAAAGCGGGTACTTCCGCTGAACGTAAGCGGCCCGTTCCATTCCCCGATGATGGAAGCTGCGTCCCAGGGGCTGACCGAAGCGCTCGAGGGCGTCGGCTTTATGGAGTTGAAGATTCCGTATGTGACGAATGTAACCGGCCAGTATGTGCGTGATACTGCACTGACGCGCGGCCTTCTGATCCAGCAGGTGGCATCCGGTGTGCGGTGGCAGCAGAGCATCGAGGCAATGATTGCGGACGGCGTTGATACCTTCGTGGAGATCGGACCGGGAAGAACACTGACCGGCTTTTTAAGAAAAAATCAACCGGGATGTAAAGGTTACAATATCCGCAACTATGAGGAAATGCATCAGGTGTGCGAAACTTTATTATAGATAGTGGATTATGCAGCAGGAGAATGAGATGTTAAGTGGAAAAACAGCAGTAGTAACGGGCGCATCCCGCGGAATCGGGCGTGCGATTGCAGAAAAACTGGCGGCGGAGGGAGCATTTGTTGTCATCAATTACAATGGTTCGAAAGAGGCGGCCGAAACCGTGCTTGCGGGAATCCGTGCGGCAGGAGGAGACGGCTGCGTGATGCAGTGCAGTATCGGATTTTGCGGCGTGTGAAGCGTGGATGAAGGAAATTCTTGCTTTGTATGGGAAAATCGATATTCTGGTTAACAACGCGGGCATCACAAAGGACGGCCTTCTGATGGGCATGTCGGAGGAAGCCTTCGACCGTGTCATTGAGACAAACCTCAAGGGAACGTTCAACTGCATCCGCTTTGCGGCACGGCCGATGATCCGTCAGAAGAGCGGCTGCATCATCAACATGGCTTCTGTGGTCGGCGTGGCAGGAAACGCCGGACAGGCAAATTATGCGGCATCGAAAGCAGGTGTGATCGGCCTGACGAAAACAGCGGCACGGGAACTGGCGTCCCGCGGCATCCGCGTCAATGCGATTGCGCCGGGCTTTATTGAGACTGATATGACGGAGGTTCTTTCGGATAAAGTGAAAGAAGCATCCGTATCCCAGATTCCGCTCGGCCATTTCGGAAAGCCGGAGGATGTGGCAAACTTGGCTGTATTTCTGGCATCCGAAGCGGCAGCTTACATCACCGGACAGGTGATTCACTGCGACGGCGGCATGGTGATCTAAGAAAAGGAGAGTTGGAATGAAGAGAAGAGTAGTCATCACAGGGCTGGGTGCGGTAACCCCGATTGGAAATACCGTGGAGGAATTCTGGAACGGCGTCCGCAAGGGAGCCTGCGGAATCGGAACGATTACGAAATTTGATACAGCAGAATATAAAGTACATCTGGCAGGCGAGGTCAAAGGCTTCGTGGCAAAAGAACGCATGGATTTCAAGGCGGCAAGACGAATGGGAACTTTCTCCCAGTATGCCGTTGCGGCAGCAAAAGAAGCGTTTGCAGATGCCGGCATTTCCATGGAGAATGAAGATCCGTTCCGCGTCGGCGTTCTGGTGGGCTCCGGCGTCGGTGATCTGAATGCATGCGAGCAGGCGAAAGCCAAAATTGATGCCGGAAATCAGTCCCGCGTCAACCCGTTTACCGTTCCGGTGATGATTGCGAACATGGCGGCGGGAAACGTTGCGATTGCACTCGGCGCGAAAGGAAAATGTACCAGCGTGGTAACGGCGTGTGCGACAGGAACGCACTGCATTGGCGATGCCTTCCGCGCAATTCAGTACAACGACGCGGACATCTGTGTGGCAGGCGGTGCGGAGAGTGCAATTACGCCGGTCGGCGTGGCAGGCTTTTCGGCACTGACCGCACTTTCCGAGTCGGAAGATCCGCTGCGGGCTTCGATTCCATTTGATAAAGACCGGAACGGTTTCGTCATGGGCGAGGGCGCCGGCATTCTCGTACTTGAGGAGCTGGAGCACGCGAAACAGCGCGGCGCGAAGATCTATGCAGAGGTAGTCGGATACGGCGCAACCTGCGACGCGTACCACATTACTTCTCCATTGGAAGATGGAAGCGGTGCGGCACGTGCGATGGAGCTTGCGATGGAAGAAGCGGGAGTAAAACCGGAAGAAGTTACTTATATTAATGCACACGGAACGTCCACATCACAACGATCTGTTTGAAACGCGTGCGATCCGGAAAGCCTTCGGTGATGCGGCAGACTATGTGCTGGTCAACTCGACGAAATCGATGGTCGGTCATCTGCTCGGCGCGGCAGGCGGTGTGGAAGCTGTTGTCTGTGCGAAATCCATTCAGGACGGCTTCGTGCATCAGACGATTGGAACAAAGGAAGCAGATGCGGAATGCGATCTGAATTACTGCATCGGCGCTCCGGTGGAAACCGATGTGAAACTGGCAATGAGCAATTCCCTTGGTTTTGGCGGCCACAATGCGGTGCTGCTGTTTCAGAAATATGAATAAAGCGGCATCGTGTTCCGGTGCAGAAAGGAAAATAAGATGGAATTAGATCAGATTTTACAGTTGATTGATAAAGTTTCGGATTCTTCGCTGACCGCGTTTGATTACGAGGCTGATGGGATCAAGATTGCCATGGAGCATGGAAAAGCAGCTCCGGTGCAGGTGCAGATGAGCGGGGTTCCATCCGGCGCCGGTCGCAGATGGCAGAGATGATGGGCGGAGCAAATGGCGTGACAGCGAAAGAAGCAGCCATGCCGGAGAGAAAAGAAACGGCAGGAAAAAGTACAGCGGCTGAGGATCACAGCGAAGCAGAAGAAGGCGTTTTTGTGACATCCCCGCTGGTCGGAACGTTTTTTATACAGCTCCGGCAGAGGATGCCGAGCCGTTTGTGAAGGTTGGCGACACCGTGAAAAAGGGACAGGTTGTAGCGATTGTGGAGGCCATGAAGCTGATGAATGAGATTGAGAGCGAAGTGGACGGAGTGATTGCGGAGGTTCTGGTGAAAAACGGCGAGATGGTTGATTACGGAAAACCGCTGTTCCGGGTGAAAGCGTAAAGCCGGGACGAGAAAGGAAGCAGCGAATGAACAGTTTGACAACGAAACAGATTCAGGAGATTATTCCACACAGACATCCGTTTCTGCTGGTGGATTACATAGAAGATTTTGAGCCGGGCGAATTCGGCATTGGGTATAAAATGTGTGACGTACCGCGAGGATTTTTTGCGGGTCATTTTCCGCAGGAGCCGGTGATGCCGGGAGTGCTGATTATCGAGGCGCTGGCGCAGGTCGGTGCGGTTGCGATTCTTTCTCTTGACGAGAATAAGGGAAAAATTGCATTTTCGGCGGCATCAACAAGTGCCGTTTTAAGGGAAAAGTGAAACCGGGAGACAAACTTCGTCTGGAGACGAAAATTATCCGCCACAAGGGACCGATGGGCGTCGGGGAAGCGGTTGCTTCGGTCGACGGCAAGGTGGTCGCGCAGGCGGAACTGACCTTTATGGTGGGGGCAGCACAATGATTCGAAAAGTTTTGATTGCAAACCGTGGGGAGATCGCGGTCCGGATTATCCGGGCATGCCGTGAGATGGGAATTCTCACGGTTGCTGTTTATTCGGAGGCGGACCGGGAGGCACTGCATGCGCAGCTCGCGGATGAGGCGGTGTGCATCGGGCCGGCACCGTCGAAGGACAGTTATTTAAATATGGAACGCATTTTGAGTGCGGCGCTTGTGACGGGGGCGGATGCGGTTCATCCGGGATTTGATTCCTGTCGGAGAACAGCACGTTTGCGCGGAGATGCCAGGAGTGCCACATTACGTGGATTGGGCCATCTCCTGAGGTGATGGATCGGCTGGGTAATAAGTCTGAGGCGCGAAATACGATGCAGGCAGCCGGTGTGCCGGTGATTCCGGGGACGAAGGAACCTGTTTTTGACTGGGAGACGGGTCTTTCTGAGGCCGACCGGATTGGTTTTCCGGTGATGATTAAGGCGGCGCTTGGAGGCGGCGGCAAGGGTATGCGTATGGCGGAGACGCGCGGGGAGTTCCAGAGTGCGTTTCAGACGGCGCAGAAGGAGGCTAAAAGTTCGTTTGCGGACGGAACGATGTATGTGGAGCGGCTGATTCGTCATCCGCGTCATGTGGAGTTTCAGATTATGGCGGACTCGTTCGGGAATGTGATTCATCTCGGGGAGCGGGACTGCTCTATCCAGCGGAATCACCAGAAAATGATCGAGGAGTCGCCTTGTGTGGCGATTGATGACACGCTGCGGGAGCGGATGGGCTCGGCGGCGGTCCGGGCGGCGAAGGCGGCACATTATGTGAATGCGGGGACGATTGAGTTTCTGCTGGAGCCGGACGGGAATTTTTATTTTATGGAGATGAATACGCGGATCCAGGTGGAGCATCCGGTGACGGAATGGGTGACGGGGGTGGATCTGATTCAGGAGCAGCTTCGGGTGGCTTCAGGGGATGCCGCTGTCGGTGACGCAGGGGGAGGTCCGGCTTTCGGGGCATGCGATTGAGTGCAGGATTAATGCGGAGAATCCGGCGAAGAATTTCAGGCCTTGTCCGGGGAAGATTACGGAGATGCATCTGCCTGGGGATTTGGAGTACGGGTGGATACAGCGGCGTATGACGGGTATGTGATTCCGGCGTTTTATGATTCGATGCTGGCGAAGCTGATTGTGCATGGGAGGACGCGTGAGGAGGCGATTGCGCGGATGGAAGTCGTCATCGAGGGAGTCGACACTAACGTTGATTATTTGTATTCTATTTTAAATGAAGAGGAGTATCTGGCCGGAAGGGCGGATATTGAGTTTGTGGAGCGGTTGACGGAGAGATTGTGAGAGACGGACGCCGCCCGGCAGTACAGCAGAGGGGGACGGCGCGGTTTCAGAGGAAAGAAACACTAAGGCCTCCAGCATTTGCTAAAACTATTTTCAAAAATCCAAAACCCGCTGTCGCTCAGACAGTTAGATTTCTGAAAATAACGCAAATTCTGGAAGCCTAAGTGTTTCTATAGCAATCCCCGAAAATAATGCAAAAAATTCAGCACCGCAGAGCGTGAATTACTGCGTCACAGATTTTCGTCGTACCCCGGTACGCCTTCAAATCTGTTCCTTGCAATTCGTGCTCTGCAGCACTGCCTTTTTTGCATTATTTTCGGGTCTTGCTATAGTTCCTCCTGCAAATGCGCCGTCCCCTCTGCTGTACTGCCGGGCGGCTGAGATCAGACACACGACTGGGAGAGTGTGGTCAGCGACACCGCGGGGCGGTGCGGCTGGGATGACAGGAGTGAGCGGTGAAGAGAGAATGAATGCCTCGATGGGTGAGGTGTGTGGTTGGAAGATTGTTATGGTGACAATAGAGTGAAAGTGTTATGACGTAAGGAGTGATGGTGGTATGATGCTGGGTAAGTATTTTAAGAAGACGGTGTTTCGGAAGGAGCACACGGCGGATGGGGTGGTGCCGGAGGCGCCGCAGGGGATTTTGAAGAAGTGTAATGCTTGTAAGGGGGCTATTTTTACGGAGGATGTGAAGAGGAATCTTTATATTTGTCCGCAGTGTGGGAATTATTTTCGGGTGCATGCGTATCGGAGGATTGAGTTTCTTCTGGATGATGGGAGTTTTGAGGAATGGGATCAGGGGATGACGGCGGGGAATCCGCTGGGGTTTCGGGGTATGAAGAGAAGGTGAGGGCTCTGCAGGAGAGAACAGGACTTACGGAGGCTGTTGTGACTGGTAAGGGACGGATCAACGGGATGGAGACGGTGATCGGGGTCTGTGATGGCAGGTTTATGATGGCCAGTATGGGTGAGGCTGTTGGGGAGAAGATTACGCGGGCAGTGGAGAGGGCGACGAAGCTCTCGCTGCCGGTGATTTTGTTTGCGTGCTCGGGAGGGGCGCGGATGCAGGAGGGGATTGTTTCTCTGATGCAGATGGCGAAGACGTCGGCGGCGCTGAAAAGACACAGTGATGCGGGGCTTTTGTATGTGAGTGTGCTGACGGACCCGACGACGGGCGGCGTGACGGCGAGCTGGGCGATGCTGGGGGATATTATTCTGGCGGAGCCGCATGCGCTGATTGGGTTTGCGGGACCGAGGGTTATTGAGCAGACAATAGGACAGAAACTGCCGAAAGGGTTCCAGCGGGCGGAGTTTCTGGTGGAGCATGGGTTTGTGGATCGGATTCTGCCAAGAGAAGAGGCGAAAGAGGTGCTGGCGGAGATTCTGCGGATGCATGGGAAAGATATCGAAGTTTCCTCGGAAGTGCTGACTTTGGGGGATGGAGACGTGAAGCGGTCTTTGGCAGCACCAGAAACGGGAGAGAAAACATCGGCTTGGGACTGTGTGCAGAAAGCGCGGAAAAAGGACCGACCGGTGGGAGAAGATTATATTCGGGAGCTGTTTCCTGATTTTATTGAGTTTCATGGTGATCGACTGTATGGCGATGATGCGGCGATCATCGGCGGTATTGCATCGTTTGACGGCACACCGGTCACGGTCATCGCCGAGGCGAAAGGCGCGGATACGAAAGAAAACATCCGCCGCAATTTCGGCATGCCGTCCCCGGAGGGCTACCGCAAAAGCCCTGCGTCTGATGAAACAGGCCGAAAAATTCCACAGGCCTGTTATCTGTCTCGTAGACACCCCAGGCGCCTTCTGCGGAATGGAAGCCGAAGAACGCGGCCAGGGCGAGGCGATTGCGCGGAACCTGTATGAAATCAGCGTTAAAAACGCCGGTTCTTTCTATTGTCATTTCAGAAAGGCGGCAGCGGCGGTGCACTGGCACTCGCCGTGGCGGATGAAGTGTGGATGATGCAGAATGCCATCTACTCCATCCTGTCGCCGGAGGGATTTGCAAGCATCCTGTGGAAAGACGGCAAACGCGCCGGAGGCCGCCGAGGTGATGAAGCTGACGGCGGGGGATTTGAAGGAACTGGGAATTGTAGAAGAGATTGTGGAAGAGCCGGGGGAGTTTACGGTGGACACAATGCCAGTGGTGTGTGAAGAATTGAGAGGCAAAATTCTGAGATTTCTGGAAAAGTATGAGAAGATGGATGGGGAAGAACTGGTAGAGGAGAGGTATCGGAGATTTCGGGATATGTGAAAAGAAGATTTTGACATATTCTGAAATGCATGATATTATGATATTGAAAAGAGTGCTACCGATAGACGGTTAGTCCATATTTATTGGTTTATGTAAAAAATAGTCGCCAAAGTTTGCAGGACTGGGCGGCTATTTTTGTGACTGCCGGAAGAACCATGGAAAAGAGGGGCATGCATCCGGCGGGATGTGTCCGGAATGTCAGAAATTAGCGGACTATGCAAAACAGCGGAGCCAGAAATGTCCCTTCATGGAACAGAAAAAACATTCTGCGCAAACTGCAAAGTACACTGCTACAAGCCGGAAATGCGGGAAAAGATCCGCGCCGTTATGCGGTTTTTCGGGGCCGAGGATGCTGCTGTATCATCCGATTTTAGCTATCTGGCATTTAATCTGCAGCATGAGAGAGAAGCGAAAAGCAAAAGCATAAAAAGAGAGGTACTTATGATTAAAACAAGACTGGTGGGGCTGCTGTCCCACGCGAAAAAGTATATCGTGTACACGATTCTGTGGCAGTGGACGGCGCTTCTGTCGCAGGTGATCGCGGTATTTACGATTGCCGATCTGCTGGAGCGGGTGTGTATGGCGCGGTAACGGCGACGGCTGTGAAACGGACGGTTTTTATGCTGGCAATTGTTGTTGTGATCCGCTTTTTCTGCGAGCGGATGGGTGCGAGGTCTTCGTATCTTGCGTGTGTGGATGTGAAACGGATTCTGCGTGAAAAAATTTATGAGAAAATGCTGAAGCTCGGTGCATCGTACAGCGAGCAGGTGTCTTCCTCAGAGGTCGTACAGGTGTCCACCGAAGGTGTGGAGCAGCTCGAAACATACTTTGGAAAGTATCTGCCGCAGCTGTTTTACAGCCTGCTCGCACCGCTCACACTGTTCGCCATCCTCTGCCGGGTGAGCATGAAAGCGAGCGTGGTCCTTCTGATCTGCGTGCCGCTGATCCCGGTTTCCATCGTAGTGGTACAGAAGATTGCGAAGAAGCTGCTGAACAAATATTGGAGTATTTACACAGGGCTCGGCGATTCGTTCCTTGAAAATCTGCAAGGCCTGACGACCTTAAAAATCTATCAGGCCGACCAGCAGAAAGCCGACGAGATGGATGTGGAATCCCAGAACTTCCGCCGGATCACGATGAAAGTTCTGACGATGCAGCTCAACTCAACGAGCGTGATGGACATCGTAGCATACGGCGGCGCGGCGGTTGGCATGGCGGTGGCGGTATCGGAATTTCTGAAAGGAAACCTCACCGTGTCCGGCACGCTCTGCATTGTGCTGCTGGCGAGCGAGTTTTTTCCTGCCGCTTCGTCTGCTCGGATCATTTTTCCACATCGCGATGAACGGTATGGCGGCGAGTGACAAGATTTTCAAAATCCTCGATCTGCCGGGCCGCAGACGGGAGAGCGGACGCTGCCGGACGGACCGCTGGATGTCGTGTTGGAGGATGTACATTTTTCCTATGAAGAGGACAGGGAAATCTTAAAAGGCATTGACCTGACGCTCCCGGCGGGCAGTTTTTGTATCACTGGTCGGCGAATCCGGCTGCGGAAAGAGTACGATCGCGGGCATCCTTGCGGCAAAGAACCGCGGATATGCGGGAAGCATCACCCTGGGCGGCGTGCCGCTCTCGGAAGTCGCTGACGGATCTGATGAAGCACGTTGTTCTGGTCCGCCACAACAGTTACTTATTTAAAGGAACCGTAGAAGAGAACCTGCGCATGGCGAAACCGGATGCGACGAAGGAGGAGATGGAGGCGGTTCTGCAGAAAGTCAATCTGCTGGGATTCTTACAGACACAGAATGGACTGCAGACAGAGCTTCTCGAAAAAGCAGGAAACCTCTCCGGCGGCCAGTGCCAGCGTCTTGTGATTGCGCGGGCGCTGCTTCGGAGCGACAGTGCGGTGTATATCTTTGATGAAGCCGCATCGAATATTGATGTCGAGAGTGAAGAGCTGATCATGAATGTGATTCATGAACTCGCAAAGACGAAAAACGGTATTGCTGATTTCCACCGCCTTGCGAACGTCGTACAGTCAGATCAGATTTATTTCCTGAAAAACGGTACCATCTGCGAGCGTGGAACGCATGCGGAACTGATGGAACAGAACGGCGCATACCGGCATCTGTACGACAGCCAGATGGTACTGGAAAACTATGGAAAGGAGGGAATGCATGATGAATGAGAAGAAAAATACAGCAAAACGCAGAAGCGCCCTCCGGATTATGGGAAGCCTGATCGGGCTGGTGAAGCCATTGCTTCATATTATGATGGCGGCAATTATTCTTGGAACAATGGGATATTTATGTGCGATCTTTCCTGACGATTCTAGCAGGACAGGTCATCGTGCACGGCTTACTGACGGGCGCGGCAGGGACGAGCCTTTCGGTGCAAAACATGTGGCTTGTACATACCCCGGTAAAAACGATACTCACGGTGATGATCGTGAACGCGGTGCTGCGCGGCATTCTGCATTATGCGGAGCAGTACTGCAACCACTTTATTGCTTTTAAACTGCTGGCGATCATCCGCCATAAAGTGTTTGCAGCTTTGCGGAAGCTCTGCCCGGCGAAGCTGGAAGGACGGGACAAAGGAAATCTGATTTCGATTATCACAACCGATATCGAACTTCTGGAAGTATTCTATGCGCATACGATTTCCCCGATTGCGCGAGTGCTGGATTCTGCGTGGCCTCGACAGGACGATTCAACGGAACGGAAAAACGGAAAGCAGATGTCAGAGCGGTCGAAAGAACTGACTTCTGTGCAGGAAAACTTAAGCCGCATGGAAGGCTCCCAGCGGTCTGTCACCAACATGGTGATTCTTCTGGCATCGTTCGGCATGCTGGCACTGGCGATCTATCTTTACACGAAAGGCGGGATCGGATTTGAGGGAGTCCTGACCTGCACAATCGCGATGATGGGTTCCTTCGGCCCGGTCGTGGCGCTGTCCAGCCTGTCGAATAACCTGAATCAGACGCTGGCAAGCGGCGAGCGTGTGCTTTCCCTTCTCGAGGAAGCGCCGCTGGTGGAGGAAATTCCGGGAGATGCGGCATCCGGCGGTGACCACGCATTTGCAGGAGCCGAGGCGCAGAATGTAACGTTTGCCTACGAAGACGAGACGATTCTGGATCAGTATTCGCTGAAACTGGAACCGGGAAAAATCACCGGCATCCACGGCGCGAGCGGTTCCGGAAAATCGACGATCTTAAAACTTCTGATGCGCTTCTGGGATGTCCAGACGGGGCGCGTTTCCGTGGACGGAGCCGATGTCCGCGAAATCCCGACGAAGTATCTGCGCGATATGGAAAGTTATGTGACGCAGGAGACACACTTGTTCCACGATTCGATTGCGAACAACATCGCTATTGCAAAACCCGGCGCGACGCGGGAAGAAATTATGGAGGCGGCGAAGAAGGCGTCCATACATGATTTCATCATGACACTGCCAAACGGCTACGACACCGAAGTCGGAGAACTCGGCGATACGCTGTCCGGCGGAGAAAAAACAGCGGATCGGTATCGCGCGGGCATTCCTGCATGACGCATCCATGATTCTGCTGGACGAGCCGACATCGAATCTTGATTCCTTAAATGAAGGAATTATTCTGAAATCCCTGAAAGAATCGGCAGAAGAGAAAACCATTGTGCTCGTATCGCACAGAGTGTCCACGATGAACGTCGCGAATGTGGTATATGAAATGGAAAATGGCCGGATTTCCTGATTTTACGGCACTTGACAGAGAAAAGATGATGTGCTACACTAACAGTCGTTAAAGAAAAGACAATTAAATATCGATGTGTAAGGTGTCGGACATACGTGTCCGGTGAAAAGGGAAGCAGGTGTGAATCCTGCACGAACTCGTCACCGTATTTTGCAAGCAGGGGAATGATCCACTGGGAAACCGGGAAGGAGACCGATGCGCTGGAGTCAAATCCTGAAGCAATGAGCCGGGAGACCTGCCTTTCGCAGTACAGGAACGTTACGTTCGTGCCACGAGGAACTGGCAGTACAAAACAGGAAAGCGGACATTTGCCCCACAGCGGGTGAAATGGTTTTCTTTGTGATGAAAATACTGGACGCCCCTCGTTGAAAAACGAAAGGGCTTCTTTCTATTTACGCGGGCAACGAGCCAAAGTCCGTGCTTGCACGAGACCTTAGCGACTGCCGCGATAACTTGAGAAACTCGCGGAGCGTGTTTCTCATAGTTTGAAATGTAAAACGTCCCCGATATTGGTTGTTGCAAAGATACCAGCAAATGGGAGGAAAACAAAAATGAAAAAGAAACTTGTAGTCGCTTTAATTTCAGCAGCTATGGTAACATCTATGCTCGGCGCATGCGGAAGCAACAACACATCCAGCAGCAGCGCAAGCAGCACAGCAACAAGCAGCGTAAGTGCATCTTCCGCATCTGAGGAAGACACCACAGCAGCAAGCAGCAGCGTAAGCGCATCTTCTGCATCTGAAGAGGTATCCGCAGATGCAGACCAGGAGGCAGCAGATAAAGTGGCAGCTCTGATTGTTATGTACAGGAAAGAAATGATAACACCGACGAGCAGTGCAAAGAAGCAAAAGAGGCATGGGATGCCCTGACAGACGCGCAGAAGGAACTTGTAGAAGGAGAGAACGCAGATCCGGATTACTTCGGAAGAGACACAGGTGATGCTTCCAAGGATGATCCGTTAAACGGAGACGAGATCGGCGAGAATGAGCTTCTGGTTGTAAGCTTTGGTACTTCCTTCAACGACAGCCGTGCTGAGGATATCGGAGGCGTTGAGAAAGCTCTGCAGGCTGCATATCCGGACTGGTCCGTAAGAAGAGCCTTCACTGCACAGATCATCATCAACCATGTACAGGCCCGCGATGGCGAGAAGATCGACAACGTAGATCAGGCACTGGAAAGAGCTGTAAGCAATGGCGTGAAAAAAACTGATTATTCAGCCGACTCATCTGATGCACGGCGCAGAGTACGACGAGCTGAAAGAAGCAGTAGATAGCTATAAAGATAAATTTGAGTCCGTAACCATCGCAGAGCCGCTGCTTGGCGAGGTTGGAAGTGACGCTACCGTAATCAACGAGGACAAACAGGCCGTTGCAGAAGCAATCACGGCACAGGCAGTAAAATCTGCAAATTATGACAGTCTGGATGCAGCAGCAGAGGACGGAACCGCATTTGTATTCATGGGACATGGTACTTCCCACTACCGCAAAAGTTTCCTACAGCCAGATGCAGGCACAGATGGACGAGCTTGGATATAAGAACGTATTCATCGGAACCGTAGAGGGTAAGCCGGAAGAGACCGCATGCGAGAACGTGATCGAGGCAGTAAAAGCAGCCGGATACAAGAAAGTTGTTCTTCGTCCCCTTATGGTAGTAGCAGGTGACCATGCCAACAACGATATGGCAGGCGAGGATGAGGATTCCTGGAAGAGCCAGTTTGAGGCATCCGGTGCATTCGATGAGATCGACACTCAGATCGAAGGTCTTGGAAGAATTGATGCTGTTGAGCAGCTGTATGTACAGCACACCAAGGCAGCTATGGACGGCAACGGCGTTCAGGACGATGCTGAATAATTAGGGGTTGTATTCCGAACGTAAAATAGAGTAAAATAAGATCCGGCAGTACGGCTGAAGAGACTCAGTGTGCTGTCGGATTTTAAGTTGAGCGGATGAAAAAGATCCGCTTCAAGGTGATACAAGGAGGAATTTTATTATGAGAAAAAAATTAGCAGTTCTTTTTCTTGGAGCAGCACTGACTGTATCCATGCTCGGCGCATGCGGCGGAAAGGATGCAGCGTCATCTTCTGCATCTGCAGTATCTGCGTCTTCTGCGGCAGACGCATCTTCCGCTTCTGTACAGGATGCATCTAAGGCAGAGAGCAGTACATCCACATCAGATGTTTCAGCAGAAAGCGCATCGGCAGCGGAGACTGCAGGAGAAAGCAGCGCATCAGAGCTGGAAGACGGTACGTATACGGCAGACTTCAATACAGACAGCAATATGTTCCATGTCAATGAAGCAAAAGAAGGAAAGGGTGTCCTGACGGTAAAAGACGGAAAAATGACCATCCACATCAGCCTGGTATCCACAAAACATTGTCAATGTCTTTGTGGGAACAAAAGAAGAAGCGCAGGCAGACGGTGCAGAGCTGATCGAGCCGACCACAGATGAGGTAACGTATTCTGACGGCACTACAGATGAAGTGTACGGCTTTGATATCCCGGTAGAAAAACTGGACGAGGATTTCAATGTTGCGATCATTGGTAAAAAAAAGGAACCTGGTATGATCATGTAGTCAGCGTATCCAATCCGGTACCGCAGGAGTAATCCGGGAAAAAACAAAAAGATATCCACAGAAGGTGAACCATTTTTAACCGTCTGTCCACAGAAATTGTGGACAGAGAGGGGAAAAACGGTTCCATTTGTGGATATCTTTTCTTATTTCTCCGGAAACAGTTTGCGGAACAGAAAACGGATGAAGGGTCCGCAGTACATGAGCTGCCAGAAGAAGGCAACCGGAAAATTTAAGAACGTGGTCTGGAGCCAGACAGCGACAAATTCTTTTTCCGGCATTTTTAAACAGCAGCGTTGCAATAAAACTCATAATCGGACACATAATAGCAATAATCATAATGGAAATTGCCAGCGTGATTACGATCGGACGATCCTGCGGTGTTACCATGCAAAAAGCTAATTTGTGAGCCAGATGATCCACGAGGAAAAACTCGAGGATAAAAGCGGCCGGCCACATGATTATCATCTCATGAAACGCCATCAGAAAGACCTGATTTGTCATTCCGCCGATGTTCATGGAAATGTTGTAGCAGATCATGGCATAGACCATCAGAAAGGACATCATGAGGGTAAATACAACGTTTTGAAATTTTGTTTTTGGCATCGATTGTTCTCCTTTTCTTTTTGCAATTTTGAAAAATGGGCGCAAAAAAGACACATGTGTTGTTCGTTAACCAAGCAATGCACTTGTGCCGTTTCAATCTGATACCAATCTTTTCTGCAATTTTTAATTTTGAACCGTCGATTATTATAACGTCTCCGGCGGTGTTTGGCAAGAGGAAATTGAGAAATTTTTAAAAAAGACAGATAAACAAGAAAATTCGATGCGTGCTGGAAGCACGGTTTGGCGAATGGTGCGGGGAACGGCACCGGCGGGAAAAAGAATGGATTGCGAAACGGGAGCGGGATTGCTACAATAGAACATAGTGAAAACAAAGAGAAAACGCAAAAGGAAATTAATATTATGTCAGAGATCAGAAAAATCGAAAACTTTGCGGCGCCGGAGCTCGACGTGTATGCGCGTCTTTCAGAACCGCAGTTATTGCACTATTATGAACCGCAGCCAGGCCTTTTTCTTGCGGAGAGTCCGCGTGTCATCGAGCGTGCGCTGGATGCCGGATATGAACCGGTTTCGTTCCTTGCCGGAAGCGCAGAGCTTGCCGCAAACGAAGCACTCTTTGCGCACTGCACGGACGCGCCGGTCTATACAGCAGAGACGAAGGTGCTGGAACAGCTCACAGGCTTTGCCCTCACGCGCGGCATGCTCTGCGCGATGCACCGCCGCACGCTTCCGGCTATGGAGGAAATCTGCCGGAATGCCCGCCGCGTGGCGATTCTGGAAAATGTCGTGAACCCGACGAATGTCGGTGCGATTTTCCGTTCCGCCGCCGCGCTTGGCATCGATGCCGTGCTCCTCACATCAGGCTGCAGCAACCCGCTGTACCGCCGCGCCATCCGCGTGAGCATGGGAAATGTCTTCCAGGTCCCGTGGACCGTGCTGCCAGGCGGCAGTTACTGGCCGGAGCAGGGAATTGCTGCACTGCAGGAACTTGGATTTTATACCGTTGCGATGGCATTAAAAGAAGACTCCGTTCCGATGGATGATCCGTCGTTAAAAACGCATGAAAAGCTCGCCATTCTGCTCGGAACCGAGGGTGACGGACTGGCAAGTGATACGATCGCTGAAACAGATGCAACCGTGCTGATTCCGATGACACACGGTGTGGATTCACTGAACGTCGCTGCGGCGAGCGCTGTCGCATTCTGGGAGCTGGCGGGAAGAAGATAAAGATGTTCCGTCGGTGCCGGAGATTACGGAATAAAAATAGGATCAGAGATAGATTTTCGGGATGCATATTTTGATGCATCCCTTTTTGAATTTATGAATTTTGAAATTCCTTCCGATACATCTGCGGCGTACATCCCACTTTGTTTCGGAACTGCCGGTTGAAGTTGGAAAGGTTGCGGAAACCATTGTCGTACGCGATTTCGGACACACTCCGCGTCGTACTGCGCAGCGCCTCGCAGGCGGCTTTGATCCGAAGCTGTGTCAGATATTCAACGGCCCCTGAGTCCGAAGGTCTGCTTAAAACAGCTCATAAAATAGCTTTTGCTCAAATGCGACAGCCTGGCAAGTTCCTCTATGGTAATCGGGTCGGCGAAGTGCTCCTGGATATAGGCGAGCACAGGCCGCAGGTTTTCAGCAGCCGCAGGCATGGCGGGACGATCGGTGCAGAGTTCCGGCGATGCGGCGAGCAGATAGAAGAAGCGGAGCAGCTCACTTTTCAGCAGAAGATCGGAGACAGCAGAGTTTTCACGGATGCAGCGGAAAATCTGATGGACGGATGCAGAAAGTGCAGTATAACCGGAATGTTCGGGTGAAATCGGTGCCTGGATGCGGCGCCGGGCGGAGAAAAACGGCTGCAGAATTTCCGTGTAGCTGCGGTCGTCATACCCGCCGATCAGCATATTCTGTTGGAAAACAATCGTATCATAAAACATCGACTCCTGCTCGGCGGGCAGAATGGCATGTACGAGGTTCGGCTGAATCAGAAAAATATCACCGGCATGCGCCGTAAGCAGACGGTCCTCATACTGAAAATACCCCGTTCCGCGTTTGATATAATTCAGCTCCATCTCCCCGTGCCAGTGCAGCGGTACGCCGGGAAAATAGTCGGGCATCCGGCAGTCATAATAACTGTAGGGAACCTGCATGGAGCCGTGCTGGCGTTTTCTTTCGCAGCAGAAAGCATCATAAAATCCTCCCAAAAATGTCCGTAAAATGCCGGGAAAAGCGTGGCATGGATAAAATCAGTTAATGTTCACTCCGGAAAACTTGCTGTTTCGAAGAAAGTGATTCAGGCGCGGCTTTTGCGAAAAATCTTTAAATAGTATTAGAATGGGAAATAAGGAAATTACTGGTATTTCAGCGGATACAGTAGTAATATATCATATAGAAACACTTGCTGCAACGACGAAAATACAGCAGAAATAAGAGCGAAAGAGGAAAAGAAAAATGTCAAAATGGTTAGATAACGCAGTATTTTATGAGATTTACCCGCAGTCCTTCAACGACACCAACGCCGACGGAATCGGAGATTTCCAGGGTATCATTGAAAAAATTAGACTACATCAAGGAGCTGGGCTGCAACGCCATCTGGATCAACCCGTGCTTCCTGTCCCCATTCGGTGATGCAGGATACGATGTCGCAGATTACTGCCGCGTTGCACCGCGCTACGGAACGAATGAGGATCTGAAGAGAGTTTTCGAAGAGGCACACAAACGTGACATGCACGTTCTGCTCGATCTGGTTCCGGGCCATACATCTGTTGAGCATCCATGGTTCAAAGAATCCATGAAAGCAGACCGCAATGAATTTACAGACCGCTACGTATGGACCAATAACGTATGGGAAGCACCGGAAGGAATGGGAAGCCTGCGCGGCATTTCCGAGCGTGACGGCGCCTGCGCCATCAACTTCTTCTCCAACCAGCCGGCCCTGAACTACGGCTTTTATCAGCCGGATCCGGAAAAACCGTGGCAGCAGTCCTTTGATGATGAGGGACCGCAGGCAACGCTGGCAGCGATGGAAGATGTCATGAGATTCTGGCTGAACATGGGCTGCGACGGCTTCCGCGTCGATATGGCGGGCTCCCTGGTAAAGAACGATCAGGAAGGCAAAGGAACCATCCGCCTGTGGCAGCAGGTACGGAAATTCCTCGACGCCGAGTTCCCGGATGCAGCCATGGTATCCGAGTGGGGCGAGCCGGACAAATCCTTACAGGGCGGCTTCCACATGGACTTCCTGCTTCACTTTGGACCGTCCCATTACAACGATCTGTTCCGCTGCGATGAGCCATTCTTCTCCAAACGCGGAAAAGGAGATATCTCTGAGTTTGTAGAGACCTACAAAACCAACTACAATAAGACCGCACAGAAAGGCCTGATCTGCATCCCGTCCGGAAACCATGATATGGACCGTCTGGCACGTCGTCTGCAGGGGGATGAGCTGAAAATTGCTTTCGCTTTCCTTCTTTCCATGCCAGGTGCGCCGTTCATCTACTACGGTGATGAAATCGGTATGCGCTACGTCGAAGGCCTGAAATCCGTTGAGGGCGGATACAACCGCACCGGTTCCCTGTTCTCCGATGCAGTGGGATGACAGCACCAACGCAGGATTCTCCAGCGCACCGGCCAGCGACCTCTACATCACCATGGATCCGGGCAAAGACCGTCCGACCGCAAAAGCACAGATGGCCGATCCGGATTCCCTGTACCACGAAGTTAAAAAACTCATCCAGATCCGCCAGAGCAGCAAAGCACTCTTAAGCCGCGGAACCATCGAGTTCGTTTATGCAGAGAAAAACCAGTATCCGCTGGCATACGTCCGTGAGGCTGAGGGTGAAAAAGTCCTCGTCATCATCAATCCATCCGACAAAGAGCAGTCCTTCCCATACAGTGCAGAGCTGAAGGATGCCCTCTACACGATCGGAGGAAAAGCAGAATCCAAAGACGGAACCATCACCATCCCGGCACAGTCCGCAGGATTCTATCATATCTGATCGAAAATAAAAATGACAGGGAGATCCAATCGAATTTTTTCGGAGGATCTCCCTGTTTTTAAATATGATACACTCTCAGCTCATGCAATGCCCTGGTCGCTGCAATATACTGTGCCTGCATCATTATCTCCCGTTTCTCGTCCTTCGGGAAAATCGAGAACACCTGATCAAACTCCAGCCCTTTTGCCAGATAAAATGTGGTAACCGTCAGTCCTTTCTTAAAACTGGAGCTGTCACGGTTCAGCCACGAAAGCCGCTTTCTCACAGTCAAAATCTTTTTTCCGCCAGAATCTCCCGTAAAATCAAATAAGCCCGTTCCGCCGTCTTCTCATCCGGTACAATCACCGCCGCCGTCTCATACGTCTTCTCATCTGGAAACAGCGTATCCACTGCCTCCCGCAGAGCCGCCTCAAGATCCGTGACATCCCGTTTCAACACCGGCATTCCGTGCCGTTCAAACAGCTCCAGATCCGTCACGCCAATGAGATTTGCCGCATACGACGCAATTTCCACCGTATTCCGGTAACTCTTCCGCATCTCAATCCGCCGCAGATCCTTCCCGAAAATCCCCGGTAAAAACTGCAGTACATCCTGCTGCTGATCCGCCATCGTCTGCGCCCGGTCGCCGAGAATCGTCATCTTACAGGAAAACATCCGCCGGATAATCAGATACTGGAGCCGTGAATAATCCTGCATTTCATCAATCACCAGATGCTTAATATTCGACCGCTCCGCCTGCCGCGACAGGCGGTACTTCAGATACAGAACCGGATACACATCCTCATACCGCAGCTTCCGCTTCTCCAACGGCCGCCGCGGCAGCGTCTGATATCCCTCTTTTTCTTCAGAAAACGATTGTAGAGAACATAAAAATCCATCGTCTCATACATCTTCCAGAATTTTTTCGATGAGCGGAATCCGCTCCTCCTCCGGCAGATCCCGGTTCAGCAGCGTCTCGATCTCGTCAATAAACGTCTCCGCCACCGCATCCATCCGCGAGAGCAGCGGAATATCCGCAAACTTGTCATAAAACAGCGTAATAATCTCCGATTCTGATTTCACAAACGACTTATACGAAACGTCTGAGAAATTCATCAGCTCGTCCTCAAGCTCCAGCGCAAATCCCTCCATCTGGTCCACAAACGCCTGCGACTGTTTTAAAGCAAACCGTTCTGCGGCTTTTGGATCCCGCATCTCCCGCTCAATCTGATCACAGCGATCCTCACAGTCCGCCGCCGTGTCCTGTAATTTGCGGTAAGCAAAGAGATCAAAACTCATCTCCTGAATATTCTCCTCACCGAGCTCCGGCAGAATATGTGAAATATAATCCGAAAATACCCCGTTCGGCGATAAAATCAGAATATTCGAAGACTTCAGATTCTGTCTGTCATGATACAAAAGGTAGGCAATCCGATGCAGCGCCACCGATGTCTTGCCGCTTCCCGCCGCTCCCTGAATTACCAGAATCCGGTCCTTCGTATTGCGGATGATCGCATTCTGTTCCTTCTGAATTGTGCGGATAATATTTTCAGCTGTACCTCGCCGTTGCTGCCAAGCTCCGCCTTTAAAATATCATCATCAATTTTCACATCACTCTCAAATCCGTAAATCATCTTTCCATCCCGGATCTTATACTGCCACTTGGAACAGATTTGCCCTGTCATCTCGCCGCCCGGCGCCAGATAGGAAGCCGGCCCGCGGTCAAAATCGTAGAAAAGACCGCTGACCGGGCTTCTCCAGTCGTAAATCAGCGGCAGCTCGCCCGGCCGCTCCGCAAAATTGCCGATGCCGATATAGAAAATTTCCGGCTCATCATCCCCGTCATAGCGGAAATCCACACGCCCGAAGAACGGAGAATCCAGCATTTTCCGGAAGCGGCTCCGCAGAAGAAGCTGCTCCTGATTCGCATTCACTTGATGCAGCAGTGCCTGCTGGTTGTCGTAATCCTCATATCCGTACTGGTCCATCTCGGTATAGTTCTGCCAGTAATAATCGTGCATATTTTCAATCTCTTTCTGTCCGTCCAGCAGAGACTGGCTGATCTCGGCAAGACGCGCCTGCAGCTTTTCCAGCACAAAAGAAAGATATTCCTGTCCGTTTTTTCTGGTCTGTCATAAAAAAGGAAACCTCCTCTTAAAAATATAATGTCGAGTGCCGGAAAACCCGGCTGATCTTATCAGTATAGCAGACAGGCACGTTTCCTGCAATTCAAACATAAAATAAAGAAAAATCCCCTTTGAGGTGCCGCTTTTCTTGGAACCCTTTTTAAAACCACTGTCTGCACAGGAAGAAAAAAGCTGTCTGGATGCGTATCAGAGGGGCGATACAAAAAGCCAGAGACATTCTGGTCGAGCGGAATCTGCGCCTGGTCGCGCACGTTGTGAAAAAGTATCAGGGCCTGCCCGATGATCTCGACGATCTGATTTCCATTGGAACGATCGGCCTCATCAAGGCGGTGATGACATATGATTCGAAAAAAGGGAAACCGGCTGGCCGCATACGCCGCCCGCTGTATTGATAATGAGCTGCTGATGTATCTTCGGAGCAAAAAAGAAAACGGCACGGGAGATTTCCCTCTACGAGCCGATCGGAACCGACAAGGAGGGAAATGAGATCCATCTGCTCGACATCGTGGAGGGCGGCGGGGAGGATATCGCGGAACAGTACAACCGGAAAGAGGACGCGGTGCGGCTGTACTGTTATCTGGATTCGAATTAAAAGAGCAGGAAAAACAGGTGCTTCTTCTCCGGTACGGCCTTGGCGGAAAAGCAGAATACACACAGAAACAGGTCGCTGCCCGGCTCGGCATTAGCCGTTCGTACGTGTCGCGGATCGAGAAGAATGCAATTGAAAAGTTGCGGTTACGGTTTGCCGCTTCGTAAATGCTTGACATTTCAAACGGACTGCTTCTATAATAGAGGGTAAGGAAATCAGGTGCAGAAAAGGTTTCCTTATCCTTACTTTTTTCGAACAAAAATCAAAGATAATATCTTCCCGGTGCTCTTGCCGGACATTTTCCCAAAATGAAAAATAAATAGGAACTATACGACCTGCTACTGAAAGAAAAGGAGGTTTTCTTTGTATTGCAGTGTATTATCAGCCACCGTCTCGGGCATGGAGATGATTCCGGTGCAGGTGGAGGCGGATGTCAGTGACGGCATGCCGCAGTTTACGATGGTCGGCTACGTGAGTGCCCAGGTAAAGGAGGCGAGGACCGCGTGCGGACAGCCCTCAAAAACATGGGAATTTCCTGCCTCCGAAACGAATTACGATTAATTTATCCCCGGCGGACGTCCGAAAAGAAGGATCGCGTTTCGATCTTCCGATTGCAGCGGGCGTTCTGATGACGCTCGGCCGGATTCCGCCCGGGTCACTCCGGAAAACGATGGTGCTCGGTGAACTCGGCCTTGACGGCCATGTGCAGGAGATCAGCGGTGTATTTCCGGCAGCGGCGAAGGCGCGGGAGCTTGGATGCACAACGCTTCTTGTTCCAGCCGGAAATGCCGCGGAAGGGGGTCTGGTCGGCGGGCTTCACGTCGTTGGAATCCAGAATTTACAGGAGCTTTTGAACTACTGCTGTGAAGGGAAAATGCCGTCGCTTCCGTCTATAGAAAATCAAAAGAAGGAGGACGGAAAAAGAGCCGGACTTTTCCGAAGTGCAGGGCCAGACGGCGGCGCGGCGGGCGGCGCTCATCGCTGCGGCCGGATTTCACAATCTGCTGATGCTGGGGCCGCCGGGCAGCGGAAAATCCATGATCGCAAGGCGGATTCCGACGATCATGCCTCCGATGTCTGAGGAGGAGCAGATGGAAGTAACGCGGATCTACAGCATCGCCGGAATGCTTGCCAAAGGAGAGGGTGTCCGCCGGGAGCGGCCCTTCCGTGCTCCGCATCACACGATGACTCCGCAGGCTCTTGCAGGCGGCGGAAAACAGCCGTCCCGGGCGAAATTACGCTGGCACACCGCGGTGTTCTCTTCCTTGATGAACTCCCGGAGATGACGCGCACAACCATTGAGATCCTGCGCCAGCCGCTCGAGGAGCACCGGATTGTGATTTCCCGTGTCAGCGGAAACTATGTGTTCCCGGCGTCATTTCTGATGGTGGCGGCAATGAACCCCTGCCCCTGCGGCTTTTACCCCGACTTATCGCGCTGTACCTGCGCACCCGGCGACATCAGCCGGTATCTCTCGAGAGTCAGCCAGCCGTTCCTCGACCGCATGGATCTCTGCGTGCAGGTGGAAGCACTTTCCTACGAGGATCTGCACGGCGAGGAGCGGTGCGAATCCTCGGCCAAGATGCGGGAAAAGGCGACGGCAGCGGCGGAAATTCAGGCGGCGCGCTACCGGCAGGAGTCGATTCATTTCAATAGCGAACTGAAAGCGGGCCAGATCGAGAAATACTGTATCCTGGAAAAGGCAGCGGAAGAGCTTTTAGAGGATGCCTTCCGCCGCCTGCGCCTCAGCGCGCGTTCCTACCACGGGATTATCCGCACCGCGCGGACAATTGCGGATCTGGACGGGGCGGTCAAAATCGGCGTGCCGCATATCAGTGAGGCGATCTGCTTTCGGAGCGCCGACAAAAGTATATGGAGGATCTGACGTATGGCGATGGAAATCTTTACAGTCGGCCGCGGGCAGGAGGGCTATCCGGAGCGGCTTATGCCGTTCGCGGACATGCCGTCCCGCCTTTTCGTGCGGGGCGCGCTGCCGGCGGATGAGCAGAAAACAGCGGCGATTGTGGGCGCGCGGATATGTACGGCGTACGGAAAGAGCCAGGCGGCCTTTTTCGCGCAGGTGCTGGCGGCAAACGGCGTGGCGGTGATCAGTGGACTGGCGTGCGGAATCGACGCGGCGGCGCACGAGGGGCACTGCGCGGAAAGGGAAAGACGTTTGCCGTGCTTGGCTGCGGCGTGGATATCTGCTATCCGAAACAGAATTACCCGCTGATGCGGCGGATGCTGGAAAACGGAGGCGGTGTCTTAAGCGAATTTCCTCCGGGCGCAGAGCCGCTTCCGTGGCATTTCCCGATCCGCAACCGCGTGATCAGTGCGCTGGCAGATGTCGTTCTGGTAATTGAGGCAAAAGAGAAGAGCGGCTCGCTCATTACGGCGGACTACGCGCTGGAGCAGGGAAAAACGGTATTTGCCCTGCCCGGACGGACAACGGATGCGACAAGCCGCGGCTGCAACCGCCTGATCGCGCAGGGAGCGGAAATTGCGATTTCACCCGAAACGATTCTCGAGGAGCTGGGCGTGAAAAAGGCCGGGACAAAAGAGCCGCACCGCGTCCGCGCTATGGAAAAGAGGCGGAAATGGTTCTGAAAACACTCGCGGCAGAACCGCAGAATCTTGCACAGCTTGCCGGCAGCACCGGAATCCCGCTGCAGGAGCTGACCGGCATTCTGCTGGCACTCGAAATTGACGGCGTTATTGCGGAAAATCCGCCGGGCGTGTACATGGCGTTATCGTAAAAGGGACGAGGAAAAGAAAGGTTTTGTGATATTCCGCCCGGTGCACAATTATAATAGAAGAAAAAGAAAAAAGGGGGCTCTTCTGCGCCGCGTGCATGTCTGAAAAAGGAAAAAGAAAAGAAAAAAATCAGGAAAAATCGTTAAAAAATAGAAAAAATCCTGTTATTTTGTCGGGAAACATCGAAAAATGGTACATTTTAAAAATGGAAAACACTTGCAAGAAAAAACTTTTTGGTGTATAGTCAGTGGAAGTTACGACTAATTTAGGAATTATTCTGGAATTTGTAATGATGCAGAACTATGCGATATGAAAAACGCAATATAGATCTGGACAGTTATAAAAATATGTATTCAGGAGGCATCAGAGGTGGCAAAATATCTTGTAATAGTGGAATCACCGGCAAAAGTCAAGACGGTGAAAAAGTATCTCGGGGCAAATTACGAAGTTGCAGCATCTATGGGCCATGTGCGCGATCTGCCGAAAAGCCGGCTTGGAATTGATGTAGAACATGACTTTGAACCAAAATATATCACCATCCGCGGAAAAGGAGAGCTTCTGGCATCTCTTCGAAAAGCCGCAAAAAAAAGCAGATAAAGTTTATCTCGCAACTGACCCTGACCGCGAGGGAGAGGCAATTTCCTGGCATCTGTCGATTGCGCTGAATCTCGATGAGAACAAGATGCGCCGCATCACCTTCAACGAGATCACAAAATCAGCAGTCAAAGCGTCGATCAAACAGGCACGCGACATCGATATGAACCTGGTGGACGAGCAGCAGGCGCGTCGCTGCCTCGACCGTATGGTAGGTTATGAAATCAGCCCATTGTTATGGAAGAAAATCAAACGCGGACTTTCCGCCGGCCGTGTGCAGTCCGTTGCACTGCGCATCATCTGCGACCGCGAGGATGAGATCAATGCGTTCATTCCGAAAGAATACTGGACACTGGAAGCAGATCTGAAAATTCCGGGCGAGAAGAAACCGCTCGTTGCAAAATTCCACGGCAAAGGCAGTGAAAAGATGGCGGTCGAGACGAAAGAGCAGCTCGATGAAATCTTAAAGGGACTGGAAAATGAGACCTTTACCGTATCCGAAGTGAAAAAAGGAGAGCGTTCCAAGAAAGCGCCGCTTCCGTTCACCACGAGTACCCTGCAGCAGGAAGCATCGAAGGTGCTGAACTTCTCCACACAGAAGACGATGCGTCTGGCGCAGCAGCTCTACGAGGGCGTGGAAGTAAAAGGAAAGGGAACGATCGCTCTGATTTCCTATCTGCGTACCGATTCTACACGAATCAGCGAGGAGGCCGATGCGGCAGCACGTTCCTTTATCCAGGAGCAGTACGGCACAAAATATACTGCAAGCGGGGACACGACGGAGAATAAAAACAGCAAGGCACAGGATGCGCACGAGGCCATCCGTCCGACCGATGTGACGAATACACCGGTAATGGTAAAAGAATCTCTGCCAAGAGATCTGTTCCGCCTGTATCAGCTGATCTGGAAACGCTTTGTGGCAAGCCGCATGCAGCCAGCCGTCTATGAGACAGTTTCCGCACGGATCAATGCAGGAGAGTATCTCTTTACAGCAGCTTCCTCCCGTCTGGCATTTGATGGTTTCATGTCCGTTTACACCGATCCGGATGAGGAAAAGAAAGAGAAAAACGCCGCTGTCCGGAGCCTGGAGGCAGGAACGAAGCTGGCACTGGAAAAGATGGATCCGCAGCAGCACTTCACACAGCCGCCGGCACACTACACCGAGGCATCCCTTGTCAAAACACTTGAGGAACTCGGCATCGGCCGTCCAAGTACGTATGCGCCGACCATCACAACGATCATCAACCGCCGTTACGTGGCAAAGGAGAACAAGAACCTTTACATGACAGAGCTCGGCGAGGTGGTCAACAACATGATGAAAGAGGCATTCCCGAGCATCGTGGATGTCAACTTTACGGCAACGATGGAAGCTTTGCTCGACAGGGTTGGAGATGGAAGTGTTCCGTGGAAGACAGTAGTCGAGAACTTCTGGCCGGATCTCTATGAGGCGGTCACAGAGGCAGAAAAGAACCTCGAAGAAGTTAAGGTAGAGGATGAGGTGACAGATGTCATCTGCGAGAACTGCGGCCACAACATGGTGGTCAAATACGGCCCGCACTGAAAATTCCTCGCCTGCCCGGGATTCCCGGACTGCAAGAACACGAAGCCGTATCTGGAAAAGATCGGTGTTCCGTGTCCGAAGTGCGGAAAAGAAGTGATCCTGCGCAAGACGAAAAAAGGACGGAAATATTATGGATGCGAAAACAATCCGGAATGCGATTTCATGTCCTGGCAGAAACCGTCTGCCAAGAAATGCCCGAAATGCGGCGGCTATATGCTGGAAAAAGGCAATAAGCTGGTCTGCGCCGACGAGCAGTGCGGATACGTAGAAGCACGCGAAAAGAAAGACGAAGACTGAGAATGACAAAGCGGTCTGTACTGGTGAAAAACTGGTGCAGGCCGTTTTTTTTTGCTTATCGAGGCGGAAAAACAGGAAGATCCGAAAAAATTTAGCATGAATTTTTATAAAATTTATAGTTTTCTGAAAAATATATTGATTTCCGGAAAACTACATGATAGAATGAGCTTAGTTTTAAGGGTTGTCTGAAAAAGGCATCAGTGTGCATTTTTTTCGGCGGATACGCCAAAAAATGCAGAAAATAAAGAAAGGAGAAGAACATGAGCGTACAACTGCTGGATAAAACCAGAAAAATCAACAAACTGCTTCATAACAATCACTCCACGAAGGTCGTGTTCAACGATATCTGTGAAGTCCTGATGGAAACGTTAAGTTCCAATATCCTGGTGATCAGTAAAAAGGAAAAGTGCTGGGCATCAGCCTTTGCCCGGGCGTGGAAGAAATTACGGAGCTGATCGAGGATAAGGTGGGCGGTTATGTCGATGCCGCATTAAACGAGCGTCTCCTCGGCGTACTCTCCACAAAAGAGAACGTCAATTTACAGACCCTCGGCTTTGAGCGGCCTGGTGTAGAGCGCTACACCGCAATTATCTGCCCGATCGAGATCGCCGGAGAACGCCTTGGTACCGTATTTATGTACCGCTGCACCCCGCAGTACGATATCGACGATATCATCGTCAGTGAGTACGGCACAACCGTTGTCGGACTGGAAATGATGCGTTCCGTCAACGAGGAAAATGTGGAGGAAAACCGCAAGGTTCAGGTGGTTAAATCCGCATTCAACACGTTGTCCTTCTCCGAACTGGAAGCCATCATCCATATCTTTGATGAACTGAACGGGGATGAGGGCATTCTGGTTGCAAGCAAAATTGCAGACCGCGTGGGAATCACCCGCTCTGTTATCGTAAATGCCCTCCGCAAATTCGAGAGCGCAGGCGTCATCGAGTCCCGTTCCAGCGGTATGAAGGGAACGTATATCAAGGTATTAAATGATTATATCTTTGATGAACTCGACGAGATCAAAGCAAGAAAGAACCTGAAAGGAAAGGGCGATGCCCATCCGGACGAGGCGAAAAAATAAAAAGTGGAATGTAGAAAAGAATCGGAGCCGTTTAAGAATGGCGCCGTTTTCTTTGTGCAAAAAGCATTCGTGGGGGAGCGGAAAAAAATGGTATCATTCAGTTTTTAGAATAAACTATAATTAGATTCTAAAGAGAGTATAAAATATGAAAAAATTGCCAAAATAAGAAAAAACGAGAAAATAAGAGAAATTAAGAGTTATCACGAGAGAAAAAAGAGAATTACAAAATTCATGCATTTGCGAAATGAGGTGGAAAAACACTATAGTAAGAACCATCAAGTAGCACTCGAATGAACTGAGTGCTAATAAATAAAACTGAATGAAATCTTGAAGGAGGAAACATAAATGAAGTTAGTACCTTTAGGTGACAGAGTTGTATTAAAACAGTTAGTTGCAGAAGAAACCACAAAGTCCGGTATTGTATTACCGGGACAGGCACAGGAAAAACCACAGCAGGCTGAGGTTATCGCAGTAGGACCTGGAAAAGTAGAAGACGGCAAAGAAGTAAAAATGGAAGTTGCAGTCGGAGATCAGGTAATCTATTCCAAATATGCAGGAACCAACGTCAAACTGGAAGACGAAGAGTACATCATCGTAAAACAGGATGACATTCTGGCAGTTGTAAAATAAAGAATAATCAAGTAAAAAATCAGGAGGCATGACAATCATGGCAAAAAGAGATTAAATATGGAGCAGAGGCAAGAAACGCTCTTCAGAATGGTGTAAACCAGCTTGCAGATACCGTACGTGTAACCCTTGGACCGAAAGGAAGAAACGTTGTTCTGGACAAACAGTACGGCGCTCCGCTCATCACAAACGATGGTGTTACGATTGCAAAAGAGATCGAGCTGGCAGACGGCTTTGAAAACATGGGCGCACAGCTCATCAAAGAAGTTGCTGCAAAGACCAACGACGTAGCAGGTGATGGTACCACAACCGCAACCGTTCTGGCACAGGCTATGGTAAACGAAGGAATGAAAAACCTGGCAGCAGGTGCGAACCCGATCGTTCTTCGTAAGGGAATGAAGAAAGCAACCGATAAAGCTGTTCAGATCCTTGCAGAGATGAGCCAGCCGGTAGCAGGCAAAGAGCAGATTGCAAAAGTTGCAGCTGTTTCTTCCGGAAGCGAAGAAGTAGGCCAGATGGTAGCTGACGCTATGGAAAAAGTTTCCAAAGACGGCGTTATCACCATCGAGGAGTCCAAGACCATGCAGAACGAGCTGGAGCTGGTAGAAGGTATGCAGTTCGACCGTGGATATATCTCCGCTTACATGTGCACCGATATGGAGAAAATGGAAGCCGTTCTCGACAATCCATATATCCTGATTACCGATAAGAAACTGTCCAACATTCAGGAAGTCCTTCCGCTGCTGGAGCAGATCGTACAGAGCGGTGCAAGACTGCTGATCATCGCTGAGGACGTAGAGGGCGAGGCTCTCCAGACACTCGTGATCAACAAACTGCGCGGAACCTTCAACGTAGTAGCTGTCAAAGCACCGGGATACGGCGACAGAAGAAAAGCAATGCTCGAGGATATCGCAATCCTGACCGGCGGCCAGGTGATCTCCGAGGAAGTTGGTCTGGAATTAAAAGACGCTACTCTGGAAATGCTCGGACGTGCAAAATCTGTTAAAGTTCAGAAAGAGAACACTGTTATCGTTGACGGTGCCGGCGCAAAAGATGCCATCGCAGCAAGAATCGGCCAGATCAGATCCCAGATCGAGGAGACCACTTCTGAGTTCGATAAAGAAAAACTGCAGGAAAGACTGGCTAAAAAACTGGCTGGCGGTGTTGCTGTGATCCGTGTAGGTGCAGCAACCGAGACCGAGATGAAAGAAGAAAAACTCCGTATGGAGGATGCTTTAAATGCAACGAGAGCAGCCGTAGAAGAGGGTATCATCGCAGGCGGCGGTTCTGCATACATTCATGTAACAACACAGCTTGCAGAGCTGATTGACAGCCTGGACGGCGACGAGAAGATCGGTGCAAGAATCGTACAGAAAGCACTCGAGGCTCCTCTGTTCCACATCGTAACAAACGCAGGTCTGGAAGGCGCTGTTGTGATCAACAAAGTAAAAAGAGTCCAAAGTAGGTGTTGGATTTGATGCATACAACGAAGAGTATGTAGACATGATCCAGGCTGGTATCCTTGATCCGGTTAAGGTTACCAGAAGCGCACTGCAGAACGCTACCAGCGTTTCCGCAACCCTGCTGACCACCGAGTCCGTAGTTTCCACCATCAAAGAGCCGGCTCCGGCTATGCCGGCAGGCGCAGACGGCGGAATGGGAATGATGTAATTTCCGGGATAAAAATGTCTGGTAAAACAAAATAAGAAAACCGGCTGGCAAAGACCGTAGCGGAACATGGGTTCCGAAGTCCTGTCTTTGCCGGCCGGTTTTTTAGTGGAAAGTTTTTCTTCCATTTCGCATGGCTCTGAATCGTTACAAAAAAATTTCAGAAAGTTTTCATGCTTTCGCCGGGCGGCGTATATGGACGCTTCCGGCGTTTTATGCTATACTGATTTGTAGGATGTTGGGGGAAATACAACAAAGGAGAAGAAAACACATGGCAAGTCGTTATGAATCCGACATGACAAGGAAGGAGAAGATGCAGCTCGAAAAAAGAGAAGCTGTCGAAAATGAATTTTAAAGAGAAACTGGCCTATATCTGGGAATACTACAAGGCTGTCATTTTCGGCATCATCGCTGTTATCTTCATCATCGGCACGATTGTGAATATCCATGAAAATGCGAAGTATTATGACCTCGTGAGCATTGCCGTAGTGGATTACGCAGGACTGCAGGATGTAAGTCCGATCGAGGAGGACCTAAAAGAAGCGCTCGGAACCGGAGATAAGTACGAAAAGGTAAGCATCGATACGAGCTACAGCTTCGGTGAAAACCTGGAAAACGCGGATTACAACACGCTGATGAAATTCACAGCCGTGATTGCCGCACAGAGCATGGATGCTCTGATCTGTTCACAGGCCGTGTACGACAACTACAGCAAAGACGATTATTTTCTGGATCTGTCCACACTGTTTGACGAAGCGACGTGTGAGAAGTACGGGATAAAGGCGGGAGATACCTGCCTCGACATTTCCAAATTGAAAAAGTACCAGGATATGGGCCTTACGTACTATGAGCCGTGTTACCTTACCGTTGTGGTCAACTCCAAGAACACGGACAATGCAGCAAAACTGATCGAATATCTTGAGGAGGATGGAGTAAATGAGTGATCTTTACACAGAAGTGCTGGTGAAAAAACAGCAGACAGGAAAAGACAAGGTGATCAAAGGAGTTCTGATCTTCTTTACCGTTCTTTTTGCAGCCGCAGGAATTATGATGAATCCGCTGATTCTGCTTCTTGCGCTGGTACTTGGAATCGTAGACTATATTTTTATCCCGAAGCTTTCGGTAGAGTTTGAGTATCTGTACGTCAACGGCGAGCTCGACATCGACCGTATCTATTCGCAGTCAAGAAGAAAAAAGAGCCGCAAGCTATGAGCTTTCCAACATGGAAATCCTGGCTCCGTACCAGTCCCATCAGCTCGATTCCTACAAAAAAATCAGAGCATCAAACGTTACAACTATTCCTCCGGAATCGAAGGACAGGGCCACAAACCGTATGCATTTGTGATCTCCAAGGACAACACAATGCAGATGGTGATCTTCGAACCGGATGAAGTGATGTTAAAGATATCCGCAACCGCGCACCAAGAAAAGTATTTATGGATTGACAGCTTTTTTGTTTTGTGTTAAATTAGGTGATAAATCAAAAAGACTTAAGAAGAAAGGAAGATAAGAAAATGGGTACAATTATCGGTGATGGTATTACCTTCGATGATGTGCTTCTGGTTCCGCAGTATTCTGAAGTAACCCCAAACATGGTAGATCTGACTACGCATCTGACCAAGAAGATCAAGCTGAACATCCCGATGATGAGCGCCGGCATGGATACGGTTACAGAACACCGTATGGCCATTGCCATGGCAAGACAGGGCGGTATCGGTATCATTCACAAGAATATGTCGATTGAGCAGCAGGCAGAAGAAGTAGACAAAGTAAAACGTTCCGAGAACGGAGTTATTACCGACCCGTTTTATTTATCTCCGGAGCACACCCTGGAAGATGCCAATAATCTGATGGCAAAATTCCGTATTTCCGGTGTCCCGATTACCGAGAACGGAAAACTGGTTGGTATTATTACAAACCGTGATTTGAAGTTTGAAACTGATTTCACCAAGAAGATCAAAGAGTCCATGACCAGCGAAAACCTGATCACTGCAAAAGTAGGCGTTACGCTGGACGAGGCAAAAGCAATCCTTGCAAAATCCAGAAAAGAAAAACTTCCGATTGTCGATGACGATTTCAACCTCAAAGGTCTGATCACCATCAAAGATATTGAGAAAACCATCAAGTACCCATTGTCCGCCAAGGATGAGCAGGGACGTCTGCTCTGCGGTGCCGCAGTCGGCATCACGGCAAACGTGCTCGATCGTGTCGATGCGCTGGTAAAAGCACACGTAGACGTGATCGTCATCGACTCCGCTCACGGACATTCCGCAAATATCTTCAAAACACTTCGTCTCATCAAAGAGCATTATCCGGATCTGCAGGTAATCGCCGGAAACGTGGCAACCGCAGAGGCAACAAGAGACCTGATCGCAGCCGGAGCAGACGCTGTTAAAGTCGGTATCGGACCTGGTTCTATCTGTACGACCCGTGTCGTTGCAGGTATCGGTGTACCGCAGATCACAGCCGTTATGGACTGCTATGAGGAAGCAAAGAAGACCGGAACTCCGATCATCGCCGACGGCGGTATCAAGTACTCCGGAGACATGACAAAGGCTATCGCAGCCGGTGCCAATGTCTGCATGATGGGAAGCATCTTCGCAGGATGTGAGGAGAGCCCGGGAGAATTCGAACTGTTCCAGGGAAGAAAATACAAAGTATACCGTGGAATGGGTTCCATCGCAGCCATGGAGAACGGAAGCAAGGATCGTTACTTCCAGACCGGCGCCAAGAAACTGGTTCCGGAAGGTGTGGAAGGCCGTGTAGCATACAAAGGCCTCGTAGAGGACACTGTATTCCAGCTGATCGGCGGACTTCGTTCCGGTATGGGCTACTGCGGAGCGAAAGATGTTGAGACCTTAAAGGAGACCGGAAAATTTGTGAAGATTTCCGCAGCATCCTTAAAAGAGTCCCATCCACATGATATCCACATCACCAAAGAGGCTCCGAACTACAGCGTGGACGATAAATAAGAATAAAAAGTCGCAAAAGGCAGAAGGGGAAAGGGCAGAAACTTTTCAGCTTCTGCCTTTTCAAATGAGGGGCGCTTATTTGCAGCGGGGAGAGAACATATGGCACAGAAGAGACGGGGAAAAATGACAAGAAAACAGAGGCAGCGCCAGCTTCACCGCAGAATGTTTCTGACGGGAGTTCTGGTGGTGCTGATCTGCGTCGGCATTTACAGCGGCATCCGCCGTGTGGCAAAAACGGCAAGTGATATCACGGCCGTTGACTATTCCGGTTCTGATTATGAGGACAACGATATCACCGACTGGACCGGCGCTCCGCCGATTGATGTGGAGCTTCTGACGCCGAACAGCTGGTCCAGACCGCAGACGAGGCTGAAAAAGGTGGACGGCATCGTTATTCACTACACTGCAAACCCGGGAAGCACGGCGATGCAGAACCGTGATTACTTTGAAAACCTGCCTGAGACGCAGGAGGCGCAGGCCAGCAGCCATTTCGTCGTCGGCATCGAGGGAGAAGTCGTTCAGTGTATCCCGACGAGTGAATGGTCGTATGCATCGAACCAGCGTAATTTCGATACAATCTCGATTGAATGCTGCCACCCGGATGACAGCGGTGAATTTACCGATGAGACATACAATTCTGTGGTCCAGCTCGCCGGTTTCTTATGCAAGCGGTTCAATCTGACTTCGGACGATGTGATCCGTCACTATGATGTAACCGAAAAGCTCTGCCCTCTGTACTACGTGGAGCATGAGGATGCCTGGATTCAGATGAAGGCAGATATTCAGGCGTATGCGGATTCACTTTCCTAAGAGCTGTTTTTAAGAAAAATGAAAAAAATCCCCGTTGGGAAAATCAGTTTCAGGAGAAATGATTTTTCCAACGGGGATTTTTCTGTTATCCAATATTTTTAGTAATAGTAACGCCGTCTGCGCCGCTTTCTTTTTTTCGTATTTCCGCCGAGTGCAATCCAGCAGAACAGCCGTACAAACGTGATGCCGAAGAGAACGCCGATGCTGTCGATGCCGACATCCTTTAACGACGGGCCGCGGTTGGCGACCGTCGTCTGGTGGAACTCATCGCTCGCGGCAAAGGCGACACAGAGGATGCCGGCAAGAAACGTGAGCGCGAAGCCGCGCAGGCCGTAGACGTAGAGCGGAAGCGAAACACAGATTGCAAGCAGACAGTACTCTGTCATATGAGCCAGCTTCCGCACCGGGTACTGATACTCGTCAGCCAGTTCCTGGATCTTTTCATCATCCCATCCGCGGTCCATGACGTGGTCGATCGTGATGAAAATGCCGCGCGCCACTTTTTCACTGAGCTGTGAGGATTCCGTTCCGTTCTGGGAAGAGAAGGAGAAAATCATCGACATCATCAGAATCGCCGGGATGAAGGAAAACGGTTTTAACAGTGCAATTACAATTCGATTCATAAAATACCTCCGGTAAAACAAAGCAGGTCAGATCGGAAACTTTTTATGCGGTATGCTCGCGGATTCTGGCAATCGCAGAAAAGATCAGGAATGCCAGCAGGTTCACGATTACGACCGTCGCTCCGGCAGGGGAGGACAGGAAAAACGAGAGGGACATGCCAAGAAGGAAGCACACCACCGAGAGAACCGCGGAGCAGATCACCACGCTTTGGAAGGTATGGCAGAGACGCATCGAGGTCAGTGGCGGGAAAATCAGCAGGCTGGAGATCAGAAGCGCGCCCGTCATGCGCATGCCGAGGACGGTGGTGATGGCGGTTAAGAATGCCAGCAGCATGTTGTAAAATTCTGCGCGGACACCGGTTGCTTTGGCAAATGTCTCGTCGAAAGTGACGGCAAAAATACGGTTGTAATACAGGACGAACAGGATCAGCACGACGATGGAGAGCACCACGGAGAGAACAACGTCCTCATCACTCATCGCAAGGATGCTTCCGAACATGTAGTTGTTGACATCGGTGTTCATGCCGCTCGACCACGAAACCGTGATGACACCGATCGCAAGCGCAGAGCTTGAAATCAGGCCGATGGCGGCGTCGCCTTTGATCTTGCTGGATTCGTTCATGCGGAGCAGCAGAAAGGCGGCAAGCACGACGACAGGGATTGTGAAGGCAAGCGGAGCAAAACCGAGTGCCGTTGCAATTGCAAGAGAGCCGAATCCGACATGGGAGAGGCCGTCGCCGATCATGGAGTAGCGCTTTAACACGAGGCTGACGCCAAGCAGTGCGGCACACAAAGAGACGAGAATGCCGACCACAAGGGCACGCTGCATAAACGGATAAGAAAGCATTTTCAGCAGATTCGAAATCATAAGTCAGCACCTCCTAAAAACTGTTTTCCCGCCTCGGTTTTCAGATACTCGTCCATCGGACCGAAGAAGACCTGCTTCTGGTCGAGCTGGAGAATGTGCGTTGCGTCCGGCAGAATATTGCGGATATCGTGGGAAACCATGATGATCGTAACGTTCTGCTCGCGGTTGATGCGGCGGATGAGCTGGTACATTTCGTTTGTCATGACCGGGTCAAGGCCAGTGACCGGCTCATCGAGGAGCAGCAGTTTCTTTGTGGCGCAAAGCGCACGAGCGAGAAGCACACGCTGCTGCTGGCCGCCGGAGAGATCACGGTAGCATCGTTTCTTTAATGGAAGGAGGTCGAGAAGCTCCATATTGCGGAGCGCGTCCTCTTTGTCTGCCTTTGTGTAAAACGGCGGGAAATGCGGGTGGTTCTGCCGGCCGGACAGCACGACTTCCCAGACGCTCGCCGGGAAATCCTTTTTTGTGCGGCGGTCTGCTGCGGCAGATAGCCGATCTCGCTTGGATGAAGCCCGTCGCCGGTTGTGATCGAGCCGGTGGACGGATTTTTTAAGTGAAGCAGTCCCTTGACCAGAGTACTTTTTCCGGAACCGTTCTCGCCCACAATACAGAGGTAGGAGCCGCTTCCAGGGCAAAGTTGACATCGGTCAGGACCGGGATGCCCTCGTAGGAGAAGGTGACATCACTGCAGGTAAGTAGAGCCATTAGTTCAGAGCCTCCTTTAGTGCGGCGACATTCTGTTCCATCAGGGAAAGATACGTGGCGCCGTTTTCGAAATCATCTTTGGATACGTTGTGACAGGAGTGAAGCAGCAGCTTTTTTCGCGCCGGTCGCCTCACAGATGCAGTCCGTCATTTTTTCGTTGGACAGCTCGGTGTGGAAGACGACAGGAATCTGCTCTTCGTTGATCTTGTCAATTAAAAAAAAAGAAAGTGTTTTGGCACTCGCCTCGGATTCCGAGGAGCAGCCGGGGAATGCCGCGTAATAGTCGAGGCCGTAGGCGTCCGCGAAATAGCGGAACGGAAAACGGTCGCCGAAAACGATGGTGTGGCGGCTGGCATTCGCTGTGACATCGGAAAATTCCTCATCGAGGGAGGTAAGCGAAGCGAGGTATGAAGCAGTGTTTGCCTGATAATCGTCCGCGTTTTCCGGGTCGAGGCGGCAGAGTGCATCGCAGAGCTTCTGGACAATCCGCATTGCATTTTTCGGTGAAGTCCAGACGTGCTCGTCCTGTTCGCCGTGGGATTCGTCTTCGTGATCGTGGGAATCCTCCTCGTCGTGGTCCGTCGTGCGCATCCTCGTCCTCATGATCGTGTGCGTGGCCGTGGGTCTCCATTCCTCGACCGTTTCCTCGGCAACGGTGTCAACACAGTCCATCAGCGTCACTACCTCTTTGTTCGAGGTATCGACAGAATCAAGGATTGTCTCGACCCAGGCATCGGAATCGCCGCCGACGTAGACGAAGAGATCGCATTCGGAAACTGTGATCATATCGCCCGGTGTCGGCTCAAATGAGTGGCTTTCTGCGCCCGGGGAAAGCAGCATGTGGAGATCGAGGTGATCGCCGCCGATGGCACGCAGAAAATCGTACTGCGGAAAAATGGTCGCCACGGCGGAGAGTCTTTTCGTTCTCTGTGGAATCCGCCGTCTCTTTTGAGGATCCCGCACAGCCCGTCAGAAGAAGGAGGGCAGGAAGGAGGAGAAGGCGTAAGTTTTTTTTGAAAAAAATGTCATGATACTCCTTTCTGAAAGAAAACACGGAGGCATTGTGAAAAAGCTCCGTATCAGACCGTTCAGTAACAAATGCCGCAGGAGTGGGAAGCGGCAGACGGAGACAAATGTCCCTCCGAAAAAAGATCAGTTACCATCATATAGCAGGGGTGATTCATTTGTCAAGGAAAGACACAAAAAGCTGCGTCCGCCAGAAGCGGGGAAGCAGCTTTTTGCAGATATTTGATACGTTTTGTGAAACCGGATTACGATACCCTGCGGAACTGTGCCTGGTAGAGCTGGTAGTACGCGCTCTGTTTTGCCATCAGTTCGTCGTGGGTTCCCTGCTCGAAAATCTTTCCGTGGTCGATCACGAAAATCCGGTCCGCATTTTTGATAGTAGAAAGACGGTGCGCAATGATGAACGAGGTACGGCCCTTCAACAGGCTTTCGATTCCCTGCTGCACCTGAATTTCTGTCTGTGTGTCGATGCTGGACGTCGCCTCATCGAGAATCAGAATCCGCGGATCAGACACCAACGTTCTGGCAAAGGCGAGAAGCTGGCGCTGGCCGTTGGAAAGACGGGCACCGCGCTCGCTGATCTCGGTGTCGTAGCCGTCCGGCAGTTCTATGATAAAGTCATGGGCATGCACGGCCTTTGCGGCGGCAATGATTTCTTCCTCCGTGGCATCGAGCTTTCCATACGCAATGTTGTCGCGAATCGTGCCGGAGAAGAGAAAGTTGTCCTGGGTCATAACGCCCATCTGGGCACGCAGGCTGTTGATGGAGACATCCGTCAGGCTGTGGCCGTCGACGCGGACCGTTCCCGAAGTAATATTGTAGAAACGGCTGATCAGATTGACAATGGTCGTCTTTCCAGCGCCGGTCGGGCCGACGAGTGCGATCGTCTCACCGGGAACCGCTGTAAAGATGACATCCTTTAAAACCAGCGTGTCCGGATCATCGGAGTAGGCAAAGCTGACGTGGTCGAACGTTACTTCTCCTTTGATCGGCGGCAGTTCTGTGACGCCAGGCTTGTCGGCAACCTCCGCCGGTGTGTCGAGGATCTCAAAGATTCGCTCCGCAGCGGAAAGGTTCGTGATCAGCTTGTTGTAAAAACCGGCCAGGTTCTGGATCGGATCCCAGAACATCGTCAGATACATCGCAAACGCCGTGAACGTACCGATCGGAACGGCATCCACGCCGAGCACGGAAATACCGATAAAATACAGAAGAAACGTTCCGATGCCCCAGGTCACCTCGATCACAGCGGAAAAACCATCCGCCAGGCGGACCGCATGGATAAAGGAGTTCTGATGCTCAAGAAGAAGCCGGTCAAACTCGCCCTGCGATTCCTGCTCTGCGGTAAAGCTCTTGATGATGCGGATACCGGAGAAGTCCTCGTGGATATACGCCGTAACATTGGAAGATTTTTTTCCGGAACGTCTGCCATCTCTTGTGTGCGACGATCTGAATAAAATACATGCCGACAGCGATCAGCGGCAGCACGAGAATCGCACTTAAGGAGAGCCAGATGTTTTTGATCATCATGATCACCAGAATGGCGATGATCGTGAGAATGTTCGGAATCAGCTTTGTGACACCGTCGTTCAGCACATCCTTTAACGAGTTGACATCGCCGATGATGCGCGCCAGAATCTTTCCGGCCGGGCGGGTATCGAAAAAGCTGAAGCTTAAGGTCTGGATATGTGTGTAGAGCTCGTCACGGATTTCCAGAAGAATGTTGTTGGTAATGCGCGCCATCAGAAGCATCCGCAGGCGGACACCGGCCGCGTAAACCAGGTTGATTACAACCATGAATACGCAGAGGGCAACAAGCCCGCGCCAGTCTTTCTGCGCAATATTGACGTCGATGGCGTACTCCAGGAGCAGCGGGTTCACAGTGGAAATCGCGATGGTAACGGCGAGAACCACGAGAACGACGGCAACCTGGCGTTTATAATTTTTAAGTAGGAGAAGAGGCGGCGGATGGTCGCGCTTTTTAAGACCTCTTTCTGCTCTTCATCTACTTTACTGGAATTGATAGCCATAATCGTATTATTCCTCTCTTAACGGGTAAGTAAATACAGAAGTTGTCGGGTAACAGATTAAATTGAATTAAGCATTGGCAGGAAGTGCCTGCTCGAGGGCTGCCTTTGCTTTATGGTAATCACCGTACTGAGCCTCCCAGGTGGAGTAGTACAGGCCTTTCTGTGCCATCAGACTCTCATGCGTGCCGCGCTCGGCGATGCGTCCGTGATCGAGATACAGGATCTCATCGGCACTCTGCACCGAAGAAATGCGGTGGGCAATGATGATCTTGGAAACATCTTTTTTCTCGGCGAGATGGCTCTGGATTTCGTATTCGGTCTCCATATCGAGCGCCGAGGTGGAATCATCCAGTACGAGGATCGGAGCCTGTTTTGCCAGGGCGCGTGCGATGGAAAGACGCTGCTTCTGACCGCCGGAAAGTCCCATGCCGCGTTCGCCGATGACGGTTTCGTACTGATCCGAAAGATGGTCGACGAACTCGGAAGCACATGCAGCGGAGACGGCGTTATGTACCTCTTCGGATTTCATTGTGCTGCGGCTGCCAAGGCGGACATTCTCAGAAATCGTGTCTGAGAACAGGAAGACGTCCTGCATGACGACGGAAGAAGTATCGCGCACGGTGCGCAGCGGCAGGGTGCGGATGTCGTGGCCGTCGAGACAGATGTAACCATCGGTGACATCGTAAAAACGCTCGAGCAGATTGACGATGGTTGTTTTTCCGGAACCCGTCATACCCATGATGCCGAGTGTGTGGCCCTGCTTTAAGGTAAAGTCGATATCCTGCAGAATCGGTGTGTCATGCAGGGAGAAATCGACGTGATGGAATTCCAGGTCACCCGGAAGTTTTGAAAGCTCCACCGGATTTTCCGGTTCTGCGATCTGCGGCTCCTCTGCGAGAATTTTGTTCAGCTTCTTGTTGGAAGCAATCGCAGAAGCGAAGCAGTTGCCGAGCCAGCCGACGTTTTCGATCGGCCAGGTGATCTTGGAGGTGTACTCCATAAAGGCCGTTAAAACACCGAGCGTAATGCGTCCGTGGATGACACCGTAGCCGCCCGCGAGAAGGACGAGCACGCGCATCAGCTTCGTAAGAAACGAGATGGCGGGATCGTATTTCATCAGGACGCGCGCCTGATCCATGTTGAGATCGCAGTATTTCTGATTGTGTTTCCGGAATTTTTTGATCTCATACGGTTCCCGTGCAAAGGATTTGACGGTGCGGACACCGGCGAGATTTTCCTGTGCAACGGTATTCATGACGGCGTTTTCCTCGCTGATCGCATCGTAGACACGGTCGAGTTCTTTTTCGAGGCGGATTGCGATGCCTGCGACGAAAGGGAGGATCGCCACGGAGACGAGTGTCAGCGCAGATCCAGTTTGACCATACTGACCATTGCCATCATGATACAGATCAGGCCTTCTAAGATCAGCATGCCGGCAAAGCCGAGGATATCCCAGATCCGGTCGACGTCATCGCGCACACGGGCGAGGAGTTCGCCGGTATTGTTTTTGTCAAAGTATTCCACCGAAAGCCGCTGGACGTGGCGGAACAGGTTGTCCCTCATCTGGCTGGCGACGCGGACGCTGCTGACATCGAATAAAAATTCTTTGATGTACTGAAACAGGGCTTTGCGGCACCGATCAGAAGAAAGGCGGCAAGGTATTTCCAGAGCAGTTCCATTTTGTGACCGACCAGCACGTCATCCACGATGTGCAGCGTGACAAGCGGCGCGAGCATATCGAGAAAGACACTTAAGGCCATGGAACCAAAAGCGAAAACGTAGTAGTACCAGTTCTGGAGCAGGTACTTACCGATTGGATTTTTCTTCATGAATGTTAAAACCTCCTCATTGATGTCGTTTGGGTGTCTGGCAGAACATAGGCTTTCAAAAGCTCCGTAAGTGTGGGAACGGAACAACGGGAAACGAAAGCGAAGGCTGCGTTTGTATATAAAAAGAAGGGAATCGATGCGGTAAGAAGACCGCGGAATCTGCCTGCCGGAAACGGAGCGAAGCCGGAAAGAACGGTTTCGTACTGTTTATAGCAATAAAAAAAGCCGCAGTATCAACGTACCGCGCCTTCTGTGCGAAATAGCAGGCATAAAGAATGCATAGAGATTTGTTATGCAGAGTTAATGCTTACAAAGAATTTCGAAAGAAGGGCAGCCACCTGGTTTGATCGCCATACGAAGTTTATTCTGTTTTACGCTGGATGCATAAATAAGATTGATCATAAGTGGTGTTCTCCTTTCATGATTTTTTCTGCCGCATCTGATCGAACACGACAGCTTATGGTTCTAAGCTACTCCTGTTTTCCAGATTTGTCAATTGTTATTTTCAAAAATTAAAAAATAAAAGCTGCAAAAGGTATGAAAATTGCGAATTTGGGTAGCTGTTTCGGGGAATATGCGATATAATATTACTGTTCAATCAGCAGTGAAACACTTGCTGTTTCGCTGCGTAAGAAAGTGATTCAGGTGTGAGCAGCCCTCCTTTTGCGTAGCAAAACTTTCAATGAGGGCTGCGAATGTTACAGTTCGCAGGTATCTGTGAACTGTAACGATATAATAAACGAGAGTATAAGCGGAAAAATCACAAGATAACATGTGAAACGAGGGGACAAAAAGATGGAAAAAAATAATTGCAGGCCTGGTGCAGATGGATTCTGGGCCGGATATGAATGAAAATATGCGCATGGCCGAGCAGTATGTGCGGGAGGCGGCGGAACAGGGAGCGAAGCTGATTCTTTTCCCGGAGACCGCAGAATACACGGGAGCAGACATGCCGGGGCACGCAAGTGCAGTGCCGGGCTACGTCAGCCGCCGGTTTTCCAGCCTTGCCAAACGGTACGGTGTCTATCTGCACTGCGGCAGCATGACGGTACGGCGCCATCCGGGGCGTCCGTCCAACACGTCGTTTCTGTTCGGACCAGATGGAGAAACGATTGCAGAATACAGCAAAATACATATGTTTGACGTAAATATTCCGGGCAGTGTCTCCTACGAAGAATCACACGAGATCTGCCCGGGAAATGAAATTGTTCTTGCGGACACGGCGCTTGGCCTGTTCGGCATGAGCATCTGCTACGATATCCGCTTTCCGGAACAGTACCGGCTGATGGCATCCTCCGGAGCAGATGCATTTCTGATAGCGGCGGATTTTACGAAAGCAACGGGAGAGCGCCACTGGGAAGCACTGCTGCGCACGCGCGCCATTGAAAACGGATGCTACGTGCTCGCCGCCAACCAGTGCGGCCAGAAAGCGCGGTTTGAGGCGTACGGCCATTCCATGATCATTGCGCCGGACGGCGAAATTCTTGCGGAGGCAGATGATACCCCGCAGGTACTCATCGCAGAGCTGGATCCGGAAGTGCTGGAGCGGACAAGAAATGAAATCCCGTCTCTGGAAAACAGGAGAGACGATCTTTACCGTGTAAGCTCGGGAAACGTACGGATTTATGAAGAATAAAAATGCAGGGAGGAAATAAGAAGATGGATCAGTTTATACAGTATACCCCGACGGAAGTCGTGTTCGGAAAAGAGACCGAAAACCAGGCAGGCGCTGAGGTAAAGAAATGGGGCGGCACAAAGGTGCTCGTCGTTTACGGAGGCGGAAGTGCAAAACGGAGCGGTCTTCTGGACCGAGTGGAAGCATCTCTTGCAAAAAGAGGGCCTTGCCTTTGAAGAGCTTGGCGGCGTAAAACCAAACCCGAGACTTGCCCTTGCCGAGGAGGGTGTGAAAAAAAAGCAGTGGAAATGCAGGCAGACTTTATTCTTGCCGTCGGCGGCGGAAGCTCGATTGACACCGCAAAAGCCGTTGCGCATGGAGCTGCAAATCCGTCGGAGGCACTCTGGGATATCTGGACGAAAAAGTACCGCTGACAAAATCTCTCCCGGTAGGAGCGGTTCTGACGATACCGGCAGCCGGAAGCGAGATGAGCGATTCAGCCGTTCTGACAAACGAGGCAATCGGCAAAAAGGCCGGCATCAACACGCCGTTCAACCGCTGCAAATTTGCCATCATGAATCCGGAGCTGGCAGCAACCCTGCCGAAATACCAGATTGCCTGCGGGTAACCGACATCATGATGCACACGATGGAGCGCTATTTCATTCCGGAGAGCCAGTGCGAGATGACGGACGAGAGTGCAGAGGGACTCCTCCGTACCGTAATCAAAAACGGACCGAAGGTTCTGGAAAACCCATCCGATTACAATGCGATGGCGGAAATCATGTGGTGCGGAAGCCTGTCACACAATGGACTGACGGAGTGCGGACGCGGCAAAGATTTTTCGGTACATAAATTTGGCCATGCGTTAAGTGCAAAATATGACGTAGCACACGGCGCATCCCTGGCGGCAGTCTGGGTGCCTGGGCGAAATACCAGTACGATGAGGAGAAGGTTCTCTGGCGGTTTGCACGGTTTGCAGAAAAAGTCTGGGGCATCACAGAGGGAAGCGATCACAAACGGGCAACGGAAGGCATTGAGCGCACAGTAGCGTTCTTCCATTCGCTTGGCATGCCGACCTCCCTGCATGAGCTTGATATTCTGAACCCGTCGGATGAGGATCTGCGTGCCCTTTCCATGGATGCAACACAGCAGGACACTGTAAAACTGTCCCGCATCCGCAAGCTGGGCGCACAGGAAGTATATGAGATTTACCAGATGGCGCGATAAAAGGAGGAAAAACAGATGGCAAAAAAAGAAAATCGCAGCACTGTTGATCGCAGCGGCCGTTGCGGCAGGAGGCTGGGCGCTTCCGGCAAGGGTAAGCGCAGCAGAAAATGACGGCACGGCCGTAACCTGGCAGCAGGATGAGACGGAAAGTTCCGAGCAGAATTCGGATGAGGAAGCGGCAGTGCAGGAGCAGAGCGGTACTTCGGAAAACGAGACGCCGGCTGTTACGATTCCAGGTGAGGACAACGAACAGGAGCCGGAAGAGAAACTTCCTGCCGGCTGGGTGAAACAGGAGGACGGAAGCTGGAAATACAGAAAAGAGGACGGCACGATGGCCGCCAGCGAGTGGATCACCCATCTGAACCGGAGATATTATCTGAATGCAGACGAAATCATGTGCACGGGTCTTTCGATGGTCAACGGAAAGCTCTATTATTTTGAGAGCTGGGGCGGAGCCGGATTCCAGGGCTGGAAAAAAGTCGGCGGGGCATGGTACTATCTGAACGAGGACGGAAGCGTCAAAACGAATGAATGGTTCGTTCACGACAAGAGAACATACCATGTAGATGAAAACGGTGTGATGAGCACCGGACTGCAGAAGATTGACGGAACGCTCTACTACTTCGAGAGCTGGGGCGGAGCCGGATTCCAGGGCTGGAAAAAGTCGGCGGAACATGGTACTATCTGAATGAGGACGGAAGCCTCAGAACGAATCAGTGGTTTGTGCATGATAAAAAGAACGTACCATGTAGACGCAGACGGTGTGATGAGTACCGGCTGGCAGACGATTGACGGCGTTGATTATTACTTTGAAAGCTGGGGCGGCATGCGCGTGAACGCCTGGGCGGCCAAGGGCAGTGACTGGTATTACATGGACAGCAACGGAACCCCAAAAGGGGAAGGCTGGCTGCTGTATGACAAGAACTGGTATTATCTGAGGCAGGACGGCAAAATGATGCACAGTGAATGGCTGTGGTATGATAATAACTGGTATTACCTGCAGAGCTGGGGCGGCATGTATAAGAGCCAGTGGGTAACGATCAAAGGCGCAACGTATTACTTCCGGAGCTGGGGCGGTATTTACAAGAACGGCTGGCAGGAAGTGGACGGAAAAACGTATTACTTCCGAAGCTGGGGCGGCATCTATAAGGATACCTACATCGACGGCTATTACGTTGATAAAAACGGTGTCCGCCGGAACAGCAAAAATATCTGCGTGGCAATCGACGCAGGACACCAGAGAAGAGGAAACAGCGAGAAAGAGCCGATCGGACCGGGATCATCGACCTATAAGGCGAAGGTTGCTTCCGGAACATGCGGTGTGGCAACCGGCATCAATGAGTATGAGCTGAACCTTGCGGTATCCTTAAAGGTACGCGATATCCTTGAGGAGCGCGGCTACGATGTTTACATGATCCGCGAGACGCACGACGTCAATATCAGCAATTCCGAGCGTGCAAAACTTGCCGCGCAGAACGGAGCAGACATTCTCGTGCGTGTACACGCGAACGGCGATTCGAACCAGTCGGTTTTACGGAGCACTCACGATGGCACCGAGCAGCAGAAATACGTATCTTTCCGGTGATGTGATCAGCAAGAGCCAGAAGCTCTCCCAGAAGATGATCGCAGCATTCTGCAAAGCCACCGGTGCGAAGAACCGCGATGTGATTTACACCGATTCCATGAGCGTGAACCTTCAGCGGCAGACCGAACAGTGTGATGAATCCGCATCGTGGTGATCGTAGAGATCGCCGGTGGTGAAGGAAGCAAGAGACTCATTGTACAGGCTGTACGGAGAAGACTCGCCGGCTTTGATGATGTTTCCTTTGAACAGTTTGAATTTTACTTCGCCTGTTACGTATTTCTGGGTTACATCAACGAATGCCTGGATTGCCTCGCGCAGAGGAGTGTACCATTTTCCTTCGTAAACAACCTCAGCAAGCAGGTTTCCGAGATCTTTCTTTGTTTTCAGGGTCTCACGGTCGAGAATCAGCTCCTCTAACTGCTCATGTGCAGCCATCAGGATAGTTCCGCCAGGAGTCTCATAAACACCGCGGGATTTCATGCCGACAACACGGTTCTCAACGATATCAACAATACCGATGCCGTGTTTTCCCCCCAGCTTGTTCAGCTCGGTGATGATTTCAGAAACTTTCATTTCTTTTCCGTTTAAGGTCTTCGGAACGCCGGCCTCAAAGGTCATGGTTACGTACTCGCCTTCGTCCGGAGCTTTTTCCGGAGGAGTGGTCAGTACGAGAAGATCGTCGTAGTTCGGCTCATTGGACGGATCCTCGAGCTCAAGACCTTCATGGCTGATGTGCCAGATATTGCGGTCACGGCTGTAGCTGTGCTTAGCATCAAATGGAAGGTTGATGCCGTGTGCTTTACAGTAAGCCAGCTCGTCTTCACGGGACTGCATGGTCCATACATCGGTCATTCTCCAAGGAGCGATTACTTTAATATCCGGAGCAAGGGCTTTGATGCCGAGCTCGAAACGGATCTGGTCGTTTCCTTTACCGGTAGCGCCGTGGCAGATGGCAACAGCGCCTTCTTTTCTTGCGATCTCAACGAGTTTCTTTGCGATAACCGGACGTGCCATGGAAGTACCGAGCAGGTATTTGTTCTCATAAACAGCGCCTGCTTTTACGCACGGCATGATGAAGTCTTCACTGAACTCGTCGATAACGTTTTCGATATATAATTTGGAAGCGCCGGAAAGTTTTGCTCTCTCATCGAGGCCAACCAGCTCGTTTCCCTGGCCGCAGTCGATGCAGCAGCAGATTACTTCGTAGTCAAAGGTCTCTTTCAGCCACGGAATAATGGCAGTAGTATCAAGTCCGCCGGAATAGGCAAGTACAACTTTTTCTTTCATAATGTAAGATCCTCCTTGGATTTCTCGTGCACCTATATGCGCGGTGCATCGTCAATGACTAAAATATACATCATACGACAGGATTATGCAAGCTTTTTTTTCAGAAATTCAAAAAAACTTGCATAATATACATTTGAGGTGTATACTTATGCAATCAACGGTATATGACAGCAGAAAACAAAGATTTTTCATTGAAAAAAAAGAAAATAATTGAGCTATCATAAAGAGAAAAGAAAAAATGTCCGGCAAGACAAGAAAACGGGCGAAAGAAAAAAGGAGAAAAAAGGTATGATTAAAGCAGGTATCATAGGTTCTACAGGATATGCAGGAGGCGAGCTGGTGCGTATTCTCCTGGGACACAAAGATGTGGAGATTAAATGGTATGGTTCCAGAAGCTATATCGATAAGAAATATGCGTCGGTTTACCAGAATATGTTTCAGTTAGTAGACGATGTCTGCAAGGACGACAACATGGAGCAGCTTGCAAAGGAAGTAGACGTCATTTTTACAGCAACTCCGCAGGGACTCTGTGCTTCCCTGGTAAATGATGAAATTCTTTCGAAAGTAAAGGTCATCGACCTGAGCGCCGATTTCCGTATTAAAGATGTAAAAACGTATGAAGAGTGGTACAAGATCGAGCACAAATCCCCGCAGTATATCGACGAGGCGGTTTACGGACTGTGCGAGATCAACCGTGAGAAAGTAAAACAGGCGCGCATCGTGGCAAACCCGGGATGCTATCCGACCTGCTCGATTCTTTCGATTTATCCTTTATTAAAGGAAGATCTGATTGATGGAAACACCATCATTATTGATGCAAAATCAGGAACTTCCGGAGCAGGAAGAGGAGCGAAAGTGGACAACCTGTACTGTGAGGTCAATGAAAACATCAAGGCCTACGGCGTTGCCGGCCACCGCCATACCCCGGAGATTGAGGAGCAGCTGTCCTATGCAGCCGGCTACCCGATCACCCTGAACTTCACCCCGCACCTTGTTCCGATGAACCGCGGCATTCTCGTAACGGCATATGCATCCCTGAAAAAGATGTGACTTACGAAGAGGTTAAAGCCGTTTACGATAAGTATTATGCCAACGAGCAGTTTGTACGTGTTCTCGATAAGGATGTCTGCCCGCAGACGAAATGGGTCGAGGGAAGCAACTATGTGGATGTCAACTTCAAGATCGATCCGAGAACGAAACGAATCATCATGATGGGTGCGATGGACAACCTGGTCAAAGGCGCAGCAGGACAGGCGGTACAGAATATGAACCTGATGTTCGGCCTGCCGGAAAACGAAGGCCTGTGCATGCCGCCGATGTTCCCGTAAAAAAGACAGAAGCAGACAACAGACGGAATTTACGAAAAGTGAGGATAAAAGAATGCAAAAAAAAGATTGAAGGAGGCATCACTGCTGCAAAAGGTTTTCAGGCAGCAGGCGGCGCAGCAGGAATTAAAAAACAGGGCGTAAAGGATATGGCACTTGTCTACAGCGAGGTACCGTGCGTAGCAGCAGGAACCTTTACTACAAACATCGTAAAAAGCAGCTCCGGTCAAATGGGACCAGGAGATTGTATACAACCATCCAACCGCACAGGCAATCGTCTGCAACAGTGGAATCGCCAATGCATGCACCGGCGAGGAGGGCTATGGCTACTGCAGAAAAACCGCAGAGGCAGCATCGGCTGCACTTTCCATTCCAGAGGACTCCGTTCTCGTTGCATCGACTGGTGTTATCGGAAAACAGATCCCGATCGATAAGATCGCAGCCGGCGTGGAAATGCTGAAACCGCAGCTTGCAGCTACAAGAGAAGCCGCAGCTACAGCAGCACAGGCGATCATGACAACCGACACCGAGCCGAAGGAAGTTGCTGTTCAGATCGAAATCGGCGGAAAAACCGTAACGATCGGCAGCATGTGCAAGGGCTCCGGCATGATCCATCCGAATATGTGCACCATGCTGAGCTTTGTGGCAACCGATGCCAATATTTCGAAAGAGATGCTGCAGAAAGTACTGAGCGAAGTCGTACCGGACACCTACAACATGGTTTCCGTAGACGGTGATACTTCCACAAACGATACCGTTCTCCTTCTGGCAAACGGTCTTGCCGGAAACCCGGAAATTACGGAAGAAAACGAGGATTACAAGATTTTCAAAGAAGCACTCTTTGAAGTCAATAAAACACAGGCGATGCACATCGCAGGCGACGGCGAGGGCGCAACCGCACTGTTCGAAGTGACGATTCAGGGAGCCGAGAGCAAAGAGCAGGCCGTGACACTGGCAAAATCCGTCATCACATCGAGTCTGACGAAAGCGGCAATCTTCGGCCATGACGCCAACTGGGGAAGAATCCTCTGCGCGATGGGTTACTCCGGAGCAAAATTCGATCCGGAAAATGTAGATCTCTACTTTGAGAGCGCAGCCGGAAAACTGCAGATTATCACGAAAGGTGTTGCCGTTGACTACAGCGAGGAGGAGGCAACGAAGATCCCTCCGAGCCGAAAGTAACTGCGACCGCCGACATCCACATGGGAGAGGCGACAGCAACGGCATGGGGCTGCGACCTGACCTATGATTACGTAAAAATCAACGCAGATTATCGTTCCTGACCGGATCCGGAACAGGCACGGGAAAAGAGCATAAGAGGAGAAAAAATCATGGTAAATCAGATGTATCTGGACAAAGCAAATGTGCTGATCGAGGCACTTCCTTATATTCAGCGGTTCAACCGCAAGATCGTAGTCATCAAATACGGCGGAAGCGCAATGGTGGATGAAGAGTTAAAGCGTAACGTCATCAAGGACGCAGTCCTTCTGAAATTAGTCGGTTTCAAACCGATCATTGTTCACGGCGGCGGCAAGGAAATCAGCCGCTGGGTCGGAAAAGTTGGCATGGAACCGAAATTCGTCAACGGTCTTCGTGTAACGGATGCCGATACGATGGAAGTGGCAGAGATGGTGCTGAATAAGGTCAACAAAGAGCTTGTCACCATGATTCAGTCACTCGGAGTTAATGCTGTCGGCATCAGCGGAAAAGACGGCGGACTCTTAAATGTAGAGAAGAAGCTGTCCAAGGGCGAGGATATCGGCTTTGTTGGAAATATCAAGAACGTAAACCCGAAGGTGCTGTACGATCTTCTGGAGAACGACTTCCTTCCGGTTGTCTGCCCGGTAGGCATGGATGATGATTTCAATACTTACAATATCAACGCAGACGACGCGGCATGCGCCATCGCTGAGGCGTTAAATGCAGAAAAACTGGCATTCCTGACCGATATCGAGGGTGTCTACAAAGATCCGAAGGATCCGGAGAGCCTGATTTCTGAGCTCCACGTACAGGAAGCAAGAAATCTCATCACAAACGGAAATGTCGGCGGCGGCATGATTCCAAAACTGCAGGGCTGCATCGATGCGATCGGGAACGGCGTATCGAGAGTCCACATCATGGACGGAAGAATCCCGCACTGCCTGCTGCTTGAGATCTTTACGAACAAAGGAATTGGTACGGCTATTTTAGGGGAAAACAAGGAGAAATTCAATCATGAAGACGAATGAGTATATGGAACAGACCGAGCAGTACGTGCTCCACACCTATAACCGGTTCCCGCTCGTGATCGACCACGGCGAGGGCGTTCATCTGTATGACACCGACGGAAAAGCATATCTGGACTTTGCGGCAGGTATCGCGGTATATGCGCTCGGCTACAGCAATGACGATTATAAAAAAAGCAGTGAAAGACCAGGTGGACAAAGTCATCCATGTTTCCAACCTGTTCTACAATGTTCCGATGGGCTCCGCGGCAGAAAAGCTGGCGAAGGCATCCGGCATGGATAAAGTATTCTTTACGAACAGCGGTACGGAGTCGATCGAGGGAGCCATCAAAGTAGCGAGAAAATACGCTTACTTAAAAGACGGCAGCAACGATCATGAGATCATCGCGATGAACCATTCCTTCCATGGAAGAAGCCTTGGAGCGCTTTCTGTAACAGGAAATACGCATTATCAGGATCCGTTCAAACCGCTGATTGGCGGCATTAAATTTGCGGATTTTAATGATCTGGAGAGCGTAAAGGCACAGATTACCGACAAGACATGTGCGATCATCATGGAGACTGTACAGGGCGAGGGCGGTATCTATCCGGCAACGAAAGAATTTTTACAGGGCGTGCGCGATCTGTGTGACGAGCACGACATCCTGCTGATCCTCGACGAGATCCAGTGCGGCATGGGAAGAACGGGAAAGCTGTTCGCATGGCAGGATTACGGCGTACAGCCGGATGTCATGACGTGTGCAAAAGCACTTGGCTGCGGCGTTCCGGTCGGCGCCTTCGTGCTGAATAAAAAGACGGCAGAGCATTCGCTCGTTCCGGGAGACCACGGAACGACATACGGCGGAAACCCGCTGGCCTGCGCGGCTGTCAATGCTGTATTTGAATGCTATGAAAAACAGCATGTCGTAGAGCATGTAGCAGAGACGGCTCCGTATCTGGAGGAAAAAGCTGGACGAGCTGGTGGAAAAATATGACTGCCTCTCGCAGCACGCCGTGGAAAAGGCTTTATGCAGGGCCTTGTCGTAACGGGCCGTCCGGTCGGAGAAGTCATTAACCGCGCGATTGAGAACGGACTTCTTGTGATTTCCGCCGGAAGCGACGTTCTTCGTATGGTACCGCCGCTTGTGATTACGAAAGATGACATCGATGAGATGATTGAAAAACTGGAGAAAGCATTACAGTAATGTGAAATAGACAGCCGTCTGGTTTCCTATGCAGGAGACCGGGCGGCTGTTTTCCTGCTGTCCCTCGGTTCTGTATAAAAACGGGGAAAAAAGGAATAGTATAAAATGTACTCTCGGAGCCTTTCTGCACTTGCTTTTACGGCCGATTTTCCGCCAGCTGCACCCGAATTTCATCAACGTACGCACCGCGTACGCCTCAGAAATTTGGGCACAACTGACAAAAATCTTCTCGTAAAATCAAGCGCAGAAAGACTCCGAGAGTACATAAAAAAACAGCAGGAGGAAAAATCAATGGCGGGAATTTTAACAGCGCTGCTTTCCGGCGCACTGATGAGTATTCAGGGCGTTTTCAACACAGAGGTGACGAAACAGACGAGTACATGGCTGGCGGCCGGCTGGGTGCAGATTAGTGCGTTTGCCGTCTGTCTTGCGGCATGGTGCATCACCGGGAGGGAGCCCATCGGGGATCTGCTCCGCGTAAAGCCGTGGTATTTGCTGCTCGGCGGGGTAATTGGTGCGTTTATCACGATCACGGTTATCTGGAGTATGGCAGGGCTCGGCCCGGCGAAGGCGGCGATGCTGATCGTCATTTCCCAGCTCGCAGCGGCGTGGCTGATTGAACTGTTCGGCCTTTTCGGTATGGAAAAAACGGATTTCACCGTGCGCAAGCTGCTTGGCATGGCAGTGGCAGTTGTGGGAATTGTAGTGTTTCAGTGGGAATAACGATTAAGATTTCTACTTGTATTTTTATGGTTTCTTCGATACAATAGAAACGTAGTTATGCGTACACAAGGGACCCTTGCGCGTCAGATGCGAAGCGGAAGGGAGTACACAGCATGAAATTGAAAAAACAGCAGAACAGAGGCAGAAAACATGCAAAAATACTGGCGGCGATGCTGGTTTTTTTTGCTCTGCGGATGCAACCACAGGGATACAGAATACAAACTGTCAGATAGCACAGGCGGGAGCACGGCGGAAACCGTTTTCGGGAATCAGAAGGAAGTGGATGAGGAGCAGACGGTTTCCGAAAAAAGCGCCGGAGAAACCACAGGCATTCCGGAAAAACGTGAGGCACAGGAGGCAGCACCGGAAGAAACGGTGCAGGTTTATATCTGCGGTGCGGTCGCTTCCCCGGTGTCTACACGCTACCAGGCGGAAGCCGCGTAGTGCAGGCTGTGGAAGCGGCAGGCGGATTTCTGCCGGATGCTGAAGAAAAAATTCTCAATCTTGCACGGAAAATCGAAGACGGAGAGCAGATCACCGTCTGGACGCGCGAGGAGGCAGAAAACATGGAAATCACGGAAACGCCGCAGCAGAATACGGGCGGCACGGAGCAGGCTTCCGGTTCCGGCAAAGTCAACCTGAACACGGCCGGAAAAGAAGAACTGATGACACTCTCCGGCATCGGAGAGAGCCGTGCGGATGCCATCATCGCCTACCGCGAAGCAAACGGCCCGTTTGGTTCGGTTGAGGAGATTATGAACATTGAGGGCATCAAGGGAAAGATGTTTGAAAAGATAAGGGGTTCTATCGAGGTTTAGAACAAGAAGGAGAAGAAATGGCGAAGAAAGTTCTTGTAGTTGATGATGAAAAACTGATCGTAAAAGGAATCCGCTTCAGCCTGGAGCAGGACGGCATGGAGGTTGACTGCGCATACGACGGCGAGGAAGCACTCTCCATGGCAAAAGAAAAAGAATACGATATGATCCTTCTGGATCTGATGCTGCCAAAGCTGGACGGATTGTCCGTCTGCCAGCAGATCCGTGAATTTTCCAACGTTCCGATCGTCATGCTGACCGCAAAGGGCGAGGACATGGACAAAATCCTGGGACTGGAATACGGCGCAGATGATTACATCACAAAGCCGTTCAACATTCTGGAAGTAAAAGCACGCATCAAGGCCATCATGCGCCGTGCGGCCCGCCAGGAGCCAAAAGAAGAGAAAGCAAAAGTCGTACAGGTGAAAGACCTGCGGATCGACTGCGAGGGCAGAAGAGTCTTCATCGGAGACCGCGAGATCAATCTGACTGCGAAGGAGTTCGATGTGCTCGAGCTTCTCGTCTTCAATCCGAACAAGGTGTACAGCAGAGAGAACCTGCTGAATACGGTCTGGGGCTATGAGTACCCGGGCGATGTGCGGACCGTGGACGTCCATATCCGTCGGCTTCGCGAAAAGATCGAGAAAAATCCAAGTGAACCGAAGTACGTTCACACAAAGTGGGGAGTTGGTTACTATTTCCAGGCTTAAAATCAAAGAAAAATGGAAGTTTCTGCGGAGTCTGCGCTTCCGCATCACGGTGATTCTTGTGATCATCGGCATTGTACCGTGTGTGATCCTTGAGAAGAGCATCGTAAACAGCTATGAGGACCGTGCGGTATCGGTGCGCAGCATTACCGTAAAAAATCAGTGCGATATTATCTGCAACCAGCTCATCCAGCAGAATTACATGGAAGATCCTGGATCGGATGTCATCAACGGACAGCTCAGTATGCTGACGAATATCTACGGCGGCAGAATCCTGATTATTGACCAGGATTTCCGCGTCATCAAAGATACGTACGATATGGACCGCGGAAAGACGATTATCTCGCAGGAGGTCATCCAGAGCTTTCAGGGCAAGGAGACGAGCCAGTACGACCGGAAAAACAACTATCTGGAAATGACGGTGCGGATTCAGAATACCGAGACGAAGGAGACGCTCGGCGTTATGCTCGTCAGCATTTCGACGGATGAGATCCGTGCGAATATGAAAATTCTGGAGACGAAGGGAATGACGATTCTTTCGATCATTGCGCTTCTCGTGCTGGTTTTTGGCTATCTGCTCGCGGGCATTCTGATGAAGCCGTTCCAGAAGGTCACCCGTTCCATCGAGGACATCACCGACGGCTATCTCGACGAAAGCATTTCTGTTCCGGATTACCTCGAGACAGAGCTGATCACGGACGCATTCAACAAGATGCTGACCCGCGTCCGCACGCTCGACGATTCCCGCCAGGAATTTGTTTCGAACGTCTCGCATGAGTTAAAGACGCCGCTTGCGTCCATGAAGGTTCTGGCGGATTCGCTGAACGGGCAGGAGGGCGTTCCGGTGGAA
>VOFC01005587.1_pt1 | contig 72754 bp, 120 predicted proteins | sample 5384161 | NCBI WGS metagenome assembly VOFC01 (sample SAMN12384722, study PRJNA508395) | human gut metagenome | isolation source: healthy gut B | host: Homo sapiens
GAGAAGGACGTGTTCCCCAGCACGTTGCTCAGGTCAATCTCTCCCAAGGAGATGGAGTCGGGCGACGTAACGTCCCCCTTCGGTTTCGGCGGTCACCGTCACGGTGGCAGGGAAATCTCCACGTTGACATCCGGCGCGGTGGCTCCGCCGCCGTCAATGAGTCCACCGTCGGGGGGGATGGACACCACCTGGCGCACCGGGACGGTGACCTCCACCGTCTCTGTGCTGACGGTGACATTCTGCCGGTCTGCCGGCGTACCGTCCTCCCCCATGAGAACCACACTGGTGGTTTCGGTGAGGGTGCTGCTGATCTCCTTCCCACCCACCGAAGCCAGGGCATAGGAGATGCCTTCCAAGGTCTCTGCCGGCCCGGTGACCTCTACGGTATCCGGGTTGGTGGTGACGGTGCCGGCCAGGCAGTTTTCTGCCTCGGTCCCGATGAACTCGCCCCGGACAGGGGATCTCCTTGGTCTCCTGTCGGGCCACGGTGACAGTGACCGCAGGTCATCCCAATCGGAAATGGAGACGCTGTCCGACCCCACGTTGCTGGGAAAGTCGTGCCGGCAGCTCAAGGTGTGCTCCCCTTCCGTGGTGATGGTGGACACGTCCAGTTCAAGGTGATGTTCTGCGGTTTAAGTTCATCAACGTCTTTTTTCCGGCCAGAGATGCGCAGGTCTACGCTGTCCTCGCTGAGCTGGATCACCATAAGGCCCCGGTCGGTCAACTCCTCCTGCCCCACGATGGTGATGGGAATGTCCCGCACGGTGGTAGGGCTGGTGGGGGTTTTCCACGTTGATGACATAGAGCCACACACCCACGGCCAGAATGATGGCCAAAATGAGGTTGATGATTTTTCGCTGTTTTTTCGGGCTGGTCACGGTTTCGCTCCCCTCCCTTTCCAGAACAACAGGGGGTGTTTTCCGCTTGCTCTGGTTCGTCTCCTCCCGGGGGAGGAGTTCATTGCGCAGGATCCGCCCCAGGGTCTCTGGGGACAGGTGGCGGCGCAGGTTGCCATTGACCACCGTGGAGATGGCGCCGGTCTCCTCTGAGACGATGGCCACCACGGCGTCGGACCGCTCGCTCATGCCGATGCCGGCCCGGTGGCGCATGCCCAGTTCCTTGCTCAGGTTCATCCGCTCCGACATGGGGAGCATGCAGGCCGCCAGCGCAATCCGCCCGTCCCGCACCACCACGGCGCCGTCGTGGAGGGGGCGTTGGGATAAAGAGGTTTTTCAGCAGCTCGCTGGTCACCGTGGACTGGAAGGGGGTCCCCGAAGAGATGATGTTGGACAGGTCCGTCCCCCGTTCGAAGACCATCAGAGCGCCCACGCGGTTCTTCGACATCTCTGCATAGGCTTCCACCGTCTCGTCAATGGCCTGCTCCAGGTCGCTGGAGGGGGCCTGGGGCCGAAGTAGCGGGAGAGCAGAGAGACATTGTTCTTTGCCGATCCGCTCCAAAAACCGGCGGATCTCCGGTTGGAAAATGATGACCAGTGCCAGAAAGCCCAGTTCCACCGCCCTGCTCAACAGGAAGTTGAGGGCATGGAGGTTAAACTGATAGGCCAGCCACATGGCCACCACGATGAGCAGCACCGCCCGGGCCACCTTGGCGGCATTGGTCCGCCGGAAGAGGCCAATGAGCTTATAGAACAGGAAGGTCAGGATGGCGATGTCCACCAGGTCTGAGATGGTGACCAGCCGCAGATAGCCCACGGTATTGATACAGTATGCCAGAAAAGACGACATCGCCCTCACCTCCTCCCAGCTAGAATCCGGCAAGTTTCCCATAGTAATATCAGCTTATTATACTTGATTTTTTCCCTGTTTACAACCCCTGGGACCGGGGAATTTTACCCTTCGTGAGAGAAAAGCGCCCTGAAACCCAGGGCGCTTTTGTTCGTTTCTATCCCAGCCTTGCCATGTGTTTGAGGAAACGTTCCACCTCTCCGCTGGTGTTGAAGGCAGAAACGCTGACGCGCACGGTGCCTGTGGCCTCTGTGCCGCCGGTGGCATGGGCCAGCGGGGCGCAGTGAAGCCCCGCCCGCACCGCCACGCCCCGCTGGCTGAGGGCGTCGGCCACCCACCCCGGGTCCCGGTGGGCCACCCGGAAGGAGAGCACCCCCGTCTGGCACCCCTTCTCCCAAGCGGCGTACACCTGCACCCCCCGGCGCCGGTCCAGCCCCGGGCCAGCTGGGCCACCAAGGCGGTCTCCTGCCGCCGGATGGCGGCAATCCCCCGCCGCCGGAGAAACCGGAGCCCCTCCAGCAGCCCCGCCGCGCCGGGGACGTTGTGGGTCCCCGCCTCCAACCGGTCCGGCAGAAAGTCGGGCATCTCCGGCTGGCGTGAGAGGCTGCCGGTGCCCCTGGAGCAGGGCTCGCCCCCTCCCGGCAGAGCAGCCGGCAGGCCGGTGCCCTGGGGGCCGTACAGGCCCTTGTGACCGGGCATGGCCACAAAGGCCGCCCCCCACCCGGCCAGGTCACCGGCAGCACCCCGCCGACTGGGAGGCGTCCACAACCAGCGGCACTTGCCCGCTGCCGGCACAGGTTTGCCACCTCCTCCACCGGCGGCGCATGGCCGAACACGTTGGAGACGTGGGTGCAGATCACCACATCCACCCCCCCGGTTCAGCTGGTGCTCCAGGGCCTCCAGAAAAGGTCGGGGCAGAACATCGGCGCCTGAACCACCCGCAGGCGCAGCTCGGGATGGCGGCCAGGGGACGGGTGACGGCGTTGTGCTCATACCCCGACAAAGCACCGTGGCCCCGGGGCGGACCAGAGTGAATGGCCAAATTCAGCCCGTGGGTGGCGTTGAAGGTGAGCACCACCTGCTCCGGCTGGTCCACCTGGAAGAGGGCAGCTGGCAGCCTCCCGGCAGGCCAGCAACGTGCGGGAGGCCCGGGCTGCGGGACCATAGGTCCCCCGCCCCGGGCTGGTCATGGTGGCCATGGCGCTCCGCACCGCCCGGTAGACCGCCGGCGGCTTTTGCAGTGTGGTGGCTGCGCTGTCCAGGTAGATCACAGTTCCACCTCCCGGTAACCATACCCCGCTGTGTTCACGTAAACACCTAGATAGGGCGGCCGCGCCCCGTTGAGAATGGTCAAAGCCCGAGCCAGGTTCCGGGCGGCGATCTTCACCGAATAGCTGCATCCGGTGGGGGAAATCTCGCTGGGAGACCGAAGGACCCGGGCGGAGATCCCTGCCCGCTCAGGGCGTTGGACACCCGCTGAGCATAGGTCAGAGACCGGCACATAATGAGATATACCATAGAAAGCTCCTCCCGCACCAGTGTATGCACGGGAGGAGGAAAGGTTTCTTTCTGTCGCAGGCCGTCGGTTCACCGCCCCACAGCCTCCAGGAGCACCACGCCGTGGGCGGCAATGCCCTGTTCGCCGCCTGTGAAGCCCAGGCCCTCTTCCGTGGTGGCCTTGACGCTGATGGCACTCACCGGCAGGCCCATGGCCCGGGCGTAGTTCTGGCGCATCTGGGGCAGGTAGTCCTTCAGCTTGGGGCGCTGGGCCAGGATGGTCAGGTCCAGGTTCTCCACCCGCCAGCCGGCCTGGGCCAGCAGGTCCATCACCCGGCCCAGCAGGCGGAGGCTGGAGATGCCCTGATAGGCCGGGTCCGTGTCGGGGAAATGCTGGCCGATGTCCCCAACGCCGCCGCGCCCAGGAGGGCATCCATCAGGGCATGGGTCACCACATCTGCATCGGAGTGCCCCAGCAGCCCCAGGTGGTGGGGAATCTCCACCCCGCCCAAAATCAGTTTCCGGCCGGGCACCAGCCGGTGTACGTCATAGCCATGTCCGATTCTCATCGTCCCATCCTTTCCGCCAAAATGGCTTGGCCCCAGGTCAGGTCAGGGGGTGGTAATTTTCAAGTTGTCCTCACTGCCCCGGGTGAGATAGACCGGGCGGCCCAGCCGCTCTACCGCGGCGCAGTCGTCGGTGAGGACAAGCCCTCTGCCGCCGCCTGGCCCAGGGCCTCCTGGAGGAGGGCCCGGTCAAACACCTGGGGGGGTCTGGACAGCGAAGAGCTGTCCCCGGTCCGGGGTGCTCTGCACCACCCCGGCCTGGGCCACTTTGATGGTGTCCTTCACCGGGATGGCCAGGGGCGGCGGCGCCGTGCTGGGCGGCGGCCTGGATGGCCTCCTCCAAAACCGCTTCCGGGAGGAAGGGCGCGCGCCATCGTGAATGGCCACCAGGGCCGCCTGGGGATCGGTCTCCTGCAGGCCGGCCAGGACGGACTCTGTGCGGCTCTCCCCGCCCTTCACCACCCGGCGGACCTTGGTCAGGCCGTGCTGGGCGCACAGGGTGCCGATGGGGACCATCAGGTCCTCCCGGGTGACGATGACAATCTCCCCCCCACTTGCTCGCAGGCCTGAAAGGGGGCCAGGGTGTATAGCAGGAGGGCTGCCCTCCCATGGGTGTGAGGATCTTATCGATCCCTCCATCCGGGAGGCCCGCCCCGCCGCAACGATCACCGCGGAGCACAGGGGCGCCGGTTCCCGCTCTCGGTGGAACAAGGTGCGCAGAAACGCCATAGGGTTTCCTCCTTCTGCAAAAAAGGAGCCGTGCCGGCTCCTCTTGCGTTCCTTCTAGGTATCGTGCCGTTTTCCGTAGCCATCCTATGAATGGAGTGCCCGTTCAATGCGGTCCTCTGCCTCTTGATAGCTGATGGACTGGGCCAAACCGACCTCCGAGGCGAGCATCTGCCGGGCGGCATGGAGCATTTTCCGCTCCCCGTAGACAGGCCCCGCTTGGCTTCCCGCCCCATGAGGCCCTTCACCACTTTGGCCACTTCCAACAGGTTTCCGCTTTTCAGCCGTTCCATATTGGTCCGGTAGCGGTGGTTCCAGTTGGGGTCCATCTCCACCCGGAGGAGGGATCTGCCCCAGAACCCACTCGGTTTCCGCGCCACTGAGGATGGACCGCACACCGATCGCGCCGCAGTGGTCTGTGGGAATCATCACCTGCATGCCGCCTATGGGCAGCTTGAGGCTGTAGTAGTCCCGCAGGACGCCGTCTACCTTTCGTGTTACAATCTCATCCACCACGCCGGCGCCGTGCATGGGATGGACGATCTTATCGCCTACTCGGAACATGGACCTCACCTCCTGATCGGTCGCTATGCACTTGGTTGCCTACTCCTTCTCACAATGTCTAATGCCTACGGTTTACGATTGGTTTCATTATAGCCCTATTTTCCCGATTCTGCAAGGAAAATCCATAGATTTTATTGAATTTTCCTGATTTTAACCCTTTTCTTACCCATATTTCCCTTTCCGCGCCTTTCCCCATTCATCCCACCCCCATCCCATGGGCGTTTTTTGCGCTGTCCGTCCCCCCCAAGGACGTCGGGCTGTTCTCAAAGAAACGGCGTCAGATCTCTGACGCCGTTCCTGACGGGCATGTCTTGTGGAATTAAGCCTCTCTCATCCGAGCAAAGCACTCGCCGCAATAGACGGGACGGTCAGACTTGGGCTCAAAGGGAACCCGCGCCTCGCCACCGCAGGCGGCGCACACCGCCGTGAAGTATTCCCGGGGGGCCGCGGGCGGCGGCTTTCCGGGCATCCCGGCAAGCCTTGCGGCGTTGGGGCTCGTTCTGGAACCCGCGTTCTGCGTAGAATTCCTGCTCCCCTGCGGAGAACACAAACTCCTTCCCACACTCTTTGCATACTAATGTCTTGTCTTCGTACATGCTGTTACCCTCTCTTTTGACTTTGCGACCCACATACGGTGGGCCAGATATATGCGATCAGCTTTCGCTGGACTCGCCGCGGGATAGATATTGGGCGACTTTCCGCCGAATCCGCCGCACCGCATTGTCCACCGACTTGGTGGAGCGCCGCACTTCTTTCGCGATTTCGGCGTAAGACAACCCCTCCAGGTAATGGGAGAGAACCTGGGCCTCCAGGGGGTTAACCCTTGCGGATCGCCTCCTCCAGCGTGCTGAGATTCTCCTCATGGATGACGACGTCCTCGGGGTTCTTGTGCTGGTGGTGTGCCGTGCCAAAGAAGGTAAAATCTTGGTGTGCCAAAAAGAGGATGGATCGAGAGAAACGGAATCATTCAGGGGGTGTGCTTTCCACCGGCGGCCGCGCGCACGGCGGAGAGAAGCCGGCGGCGGACGCAGAGCTCGGCAAAGGTCCGAAACCGGGCCCCTTTGGTCGGGCTGGTAACGGCGGATGGCCGCCAGCAGGCCCAGCATCCCCTCCTGGATTAGATCCTCACTGTCTCCCCCGCCAGGAACAAGGGGCGTGCGCAGACACGCACCAGGCGGGCATAACGGAGAACCAGAGTTTCCGGCAAAGCACGGTTGCCTGCGGCAACCTGTGCGCATAAAACTTCGTCTGGAATACTGATATTTTTCCCATATTCAACGCTCATAGATTTTATATTTTTATTATAATCTACCAAACCCAAAAAGTCAAGGACTTTATCAAAAATCGTGGGAAATCTTGCCTTTCCCCGTCTGCTTTTTGTGCACTTCCCCGGCGCTGGGACTCGGTCTCCTGTTACAGGTGGAGCTGGTCCGGGTCCTGGCCTGGGAAGGGCAGCCCCAGGTGCGCATAGGCCAGGCGGGTGACGCACACCGCCCCGGGGGTGCGGGTGAGGAAGCCAATCTGCATGAGGTAGGGTTCGTACACGTCCTCCAGGGTCACGGCCTCCTCCCCTACGGTGGCGGCCAAGGTGTCCAGCCCCTACGGGGCCGCCGGCGTAGTGCTGGATGATGCTGCGGGAGCATCCGCCGGTCCACAGGATCCAGGCCCAGGTGGTCGATCTCCAGGGCGCAGAGGGCCTGGTCGGCCACCCCTTGGGTGATGACCCCCCGGCCCGGACCTGGGCAAAGTCCCGCACCCGGCGGAGCAGGCGGTTGGCGATGCGAGGGGTGCCCCGGGCCCGGCGGGCGATCTCCACCGCCCCGGCCTCCTCGATGGGGACCCCCAAAATCCTGGCACTGCGGGTGACGATCTGGCTGAGCTCCTCCGGGCTGTAGAGCTCCAGGCGGAGCATCACCCCGAACCGGTCCCGGAGGGGGCGGAGAGCTGGCCGGCCCGGGTGGTGGCCCCGATGAGGGTGAACCGGGGCAGGTCCAGGCGGATAGAGTTGGCGGGGGCCCTTGCCGATGATGATGTCGATGGCATAGTCCTCCATGGCGGGGTACAAAATCTCCTCCACGGAGCGGTTAAGCCGGTGGATCTCGTCCACAAAGAGAATGTCGTTTTCGCTGAGATTCGTCAGCAGGGCCGCCAGATCACCGGGCTTTTCAATGGCCGGGCCGGAGGTGATGCGGATGTTGACTCCCATCTCGGCGGCGATGATGCCGGAGAGGGTGGTCTTCCCCAGCCCCGGGGGCCGTGGAGGAGGACATGGTCCAAGGGCTCGTTCCGGAGCTTGGCCGCGTCGATGAACACGGGAGAGGTTCTCCTTGGCCTTTTCCTGGCCGATGTACTCGATGAGGCGCTTGGGGCGCAGGGAGGTCTCCCCTCGTCCTCCGGCCGGAGGGCGGAGGTCATCAATGGGGTCTGGCTCTCTTCCTGGGAAAAATCAATGCTCATGGGGGACCTCCCTTCAGTGGATCATGTTTTTCAGGGGCCTGGCGGACGATCTCCTCCAGGGAGAGGGTTTCAGGTCCAGGCCCTTCAAGGCGGCGGTGATCTCCGCCGGGCCATAGCCCAACACCGCCAGGGCGGCGGTGGCCTCCGAGGCCTTGTCCTGGGGATCTCCCGTGACACCGGTACCGCCTAACTCTCCTCCCTGGGGCAATCTGGCCCTGGGCCAGTTTGTCCTTCAGCTCCAGGATGATCCGCTGGGCGGTCTTTTTTTCCCGATGCCCTGGGCCACCATGAGGGCCTTCTCGTTGCCGGTGATGATGGCGGTGGCCAGCCCCTCCGGCGTGGTGGCCGAGAGGATGGACAGGGCCGCCTTGGGCCCCACCCCGGAGACGGCAATGAGCATCTGGAAGCAGTTGCGCTCGTTCTCGGTGGAAAAGCCGTAGAGTTCCATGGCGTCCTCCCGGACGTTGAGGTGGGTGTAGAGCTGGGCCGGCGCCCCTGATCTGGAGGGCGGAGAGGGTGTAACTGGTGGTGCGGCAGGCGTAGCCCACCCCGCCGCAGTCAATCACGGCCAGGTTGGGGCCCAGGTGGGCTGCTGTGCCTTTGAGATAGTAAAACATGGGACGGTTCTCCTTCCTGTCATCCCTGGACCAGCTGGGAGGTGTGGGAGCGGGCGTGGCACAGGGCAATGGCCACCGCATCCGCCGCGTCATCGGGTTTGGGGACGGCGGCCAGATGGAGCAGCCGGCGGGTCATGTCCATCACCTGGCGCTTTTCCGCCTTGCCGTACCCCACCACCGCCTGCTTGACCTGGGAGGGGGGTGTATTCGTAGATGGACAGCCCCAGTTTGGCCGCGGTCATCAGGATCACCCCCGGGCCTGGGCCACGCCAATGCCGGTGGTGACGTTGGTGTTGAAGAAAAGCTCCTCAATGGCCATAACGTCCGGGGCAAACTGGTGGATGAGGGTCTCCAAATCCTCCTGGATCTGCACCAGGCGCTGGGGCATGGGAACCCCTGCCGGGGTGTTGATGGCCCTGCAAAGCGCACCAGGCGTGCCTGGCCCCTCTGGGCCTCCAGGACCCCAAACCCCACAATGGCATACCCCGGGTCAATGCCGAGAATCCGCATGGCGCCCTCCTTGTTCCGCGTAAGTGATGAGCTAGGAAGTATAGTATACCATAGAACCCAGGAAGGGCGCAAGGTAGGACGGTCTCCCCGCCCCCACAGGCCCAGCAGAAAAAAGCGCCGCCGGTCCTTCGGGGGCCGGCGGCGGTATTCACGCTATGCAGTTGTCCTCAGTCCTGCAGGCGGGCCTCCAGACCCTCCAGCTCCTTCTCCAGCGTCTGGGGGAGCTTGTCGCCGAACTGGGCATAGAAGGCGCGGATCTGCTTGGCCTCTTCCCGCCAGAGGTCCCGGTCCACGGAGAGGAGGGAGGCCAGGGTCTCCCGGTCCACATCCACCCCGTCCAGGTTGATGTCCTCCACGTTGGGGAGGTAGCCGATCTCGGTCTCCCGGGCGCCCACTTCGTCGAAGCAGCGCTTGAGGATCCACTCCACCACCCGCAGGTTCTCGCTGAAGCCGGGCCAGATGAAGTTGCCCTGGTCATCGGTGCGGAACCAGTTGACGTTGAAGATTTTCGGCGGGTTGGCAATGGCCTTCTCCATATCCAGCCAGTGCTGCCAGTAGTCGCCCATGTTGTAGCCGCAGAAGGGGAGCATCGCCATCGGGTCCCGGCGGGTTTCGCCCACGGTGCCTTCGGCAGCGGGCCGTCTTTTCCGAAGCCATGATAGAGCCGACAAAGACACCATGCTGCCAGTCGCGGGACTGGTAGACCAGCGGGGCTGTCTTGGCCCGGCGGCCGCCAAAGATGATGGCGGAGATGGGCACCCCGTTGGGGTTGTTAAACTCCGGGAAATGCAGGGGCAATTCTCCGCCGGGGCGGTGAAGCGGGAGTTGGGATGGGGCAGGGGCCGGTGGCAGTGTCCGGGCTCCAGGGGTTGCCCTTCCAGTCCAAGGCGTGGGGGGGGATTGGGGTAAGCCTCCCACCAGACGGTGTCGTCCTCCAGGTTGAGGGCCACGTTGGTGAAGATGGTGCCCTTCCGGGTGGAGGCCAGGGCGTTGGGGTTGGATTTCTCATTGGTCCGGGCGCAACGCCGAAGAAGCCGTACTCGGGATTAATGGCCCACAGGCGACCGTCGGCACCCACACGGAGCCAGGCGATGTCGTCCCCCACGCACCAGCATTTCCAGCCGTTTTTCTGATAGCCCTCGGGGGGATGAGCATGGCCAGGTTGGTCTTTCCGCAGGCGGAGGGGAAAGCGGCGGCCAGGTAGCGGACCTCGCCCTGGGGATTCTCCAGGCCCAGGATGAGCATGTGCTCAGCCAGCCACCCCCTCCTGCCGGCCCAGGTTGGAGGCGATGCGCAGGGCGAAGCATTTTTGCCCCTGGAGCACATTGCCGCCGTAGCCGGAGTTGATGGACATGATCACGTTGTCCTCGGGGAATTGGACGATGTAACGCTCCTCCGGGTCCAGGTTGGCCCGGGCATGGAGGCCTTTGATAAAGTTCTCATCCAGATAAGGGACCACTTCCGCCCCCATCCGGGTCATGATGGCCATGTTTAAGACCACATAAATGGAATCGGTGAGCTCAATGCCGTACTTGGCAAAGGGGAACCCACCACGCTCATGCAATAGGGAATGACGTACATGGTGCGGCCCTTCATGGAGCCGTCGTAGAGTTTGTGGAGTTTGGCATACATCTCCTGGGGTCCATCCAGTTGTTGGTGGGGCCCGCATCCTCCTGCTTTTTGCAGCAGATGAAGGTCCGGCTCTCCACCCGGGCCACGTCGGTGGGGTCCGACCGGTGGAGATAGCAGCCAGGAGTTTTTCCTGGTTGAGTTTGTACATTTCGCCGGTGGCGCAGGCTTCCTGCCGGAGCTGTTCCAGCTGGGCCTCGCGCCGTCGATCCAAATCACTTGATCTGGTTTCGTTAGGGCAACCTGCTGGTCAATCCAGTCCAGCACGGCCTGATTTTTTGTTAATTCCATGTTAAACGCCCTCCTTCGAGCAGCCCATACTTTTTAACATTATAGCCCTTTGCAACTTTTTATGCAAGTGACAATCCCTAACTTCCCCGGATTTCTTGGAGTTTTTCCGTTAATTGGGCAAAGTCGGCAAAAGTGAGGCGCTCCCCACGAATCGTCTCCGTCAAATTGCAGGCCCGAAGGGCTTGGGCAACCTCCTCTTTTCCTACAAAATCCGTCAAGGAGGATGACAAACTGTTGATTAGCGTCTTTCTTCGCTGGGCAAAGGCCCCCGCACCACCCGGAAAAAGAGGGCCGGGTCCCCCACCGGCACCGGCGGCGCTTCCCGGACCGTCATGCGGATCACGGAGGAGGTCACCTTGGGGGCGGGGAGGAAGCAGGAGGGGGCACGTCAAAGAGGACCTCACAGTGGGCGTAGTACTGGCACAGGAGGGTGAAGGCCCCGTACTCCGCCGTGCCCGGCTGGGCGCAGATCCGCTTGGCCACCTCCCGCTGGATCATCACGGTGACGGCCTGGAAGCACTGGCTCTGGAGCAGGGCGGTGATCACCGGCGTGGTGATGTTATAGGGCAGGTTGGCGCACACCACCACCGGCAGGCCGGGAAAGTGCTCCCGGCAGAAGGCAGGCAGGTCCAGCTTCAAAATGTCTCCGGGGACAATTTCCACGTTGGAGTAGGGGGCCATGGTCTCCGCCAGGATGGGCAGGAGGGTGGCGTCCAACTCCACCGCCGCCACCTTCTCCCCCGCTGGGCCAGCTGGGCGGTAAGGGGGCCGATGCCGGGGCCGATCTCCAGCACCCCCACCCCGGGGGCTGCGCCGGAGGCCTCCGCCGCCTGCTGGGGCACCCAGGATTGGATGAGGAAATTCTGCCCCTTGCTCTTGGAGAAGTGAAGCCGTGGCGGCCCAAAAGGGCCTTGATCTCTTTGGGGTTACACAGGTCCATGAAACCGTCCTCCCTGCAACTATTTTTTCCATCATAGCACAACCCCTGGGGATTGCAACGGACGCCCCCGGGCACCCCTGCCGGCCCCTGGGACATAGGATGGAAAAAAAAGGAGGATCGACTTGCCGATCATTTTTCTGTCCCCATCCACCCAGGAGTACAACGCCTACGTCAACGACCTGGGCACCGAGGAGGAGTGGATGAACCGCCTGGCCGACGCCATGGAGCCCATCCTCTTTGCCTCGGGGATCCAATACACCCGCAACGACCGGGACCAGACCGCGCGCTGCCGCCATCCGCGCCTCCAACGCAGGCAACTATGACCTCCACCTGGCCCTCCACTCCAACGCCTCCGGCGAGGGGCAGGCAGGGGCAGAACCAGGGGATCATCGCCTTCTACTTCCCCGGCGGCGCCGGGGGATGCGGGCGGCCCAGTTCTTGGCCAATGGGCTGCTGAAGGCCATTTACCCCCAACCCAACCTGGTGCGCACGGAGCCCACCACCACCATCGGGGAGGTGCGCCGGGTGCGCTCCCCTGCGGTCTTTGCTGGAGCTGGGCTTCCACGACAATGAGGAGGACGCCCAGTGGATCGTCTCCCACATCCAGGCCATGGCCGCCAGCTTGGTCCTCTCTTTGACGGAGTACTTTGGCATCCCCTTTTTTCCCCTCCAGCACCCCCCCATGCCTGGGGAGGTGCGGCTGGATTTGGGGGTGCTGGACGTATCCCCGGCCGGACGTGGACGCCACCCCCATCGCCCAACTCTACGACGGGGCCCAGGTAACGGTGATCAACGAGTACGCCGACTGGTACCTGATCCAATTCGGCGACCAGGTGGGGTATGCGGCGGCGGAATTCATCGCGGTAGAGTAAGTTTCAAATACCTGTTTTTATGTTCATAATTTGTTCACTTAAAGTTAGTAAATTATCCACTTTTCCGTCGCCCCCTTTGTGCTATGCTATCATTGTAGCAGGAACCAAACAAAACATACCTCTTTTTTTTCTCTCTCTTTTTCTCTCTTCCTTATCACACTGCAAAAAGCCGAACGCTTTCGCGTTCGGTTTTTGCGCGCAGAAATTTGAAAGCCGCGGATGCGGCTCCCAAATTTGAAGGAACGCAGCCGCCGCGCGCGCCCTATCGGGCACACTTGCGGCTGAGAAGAATTTTTTGCCGGCAGAGCCGGTCAAAAAATGGATCACTTTTTCCGGCTTTGCGAAAGCCGGAACTCTGCGAGGCTTCCTCAAACGCGTCGCAGGGTTCCGCCGCCTGCAGGCGGCAGAACCCCCATACAATCATACCGGGCTGCCATCCCTAAATTGGGGAGCCGGGGCTCCCCAACAACAAAAAGCGCCGGAGCGTTTGCTCCGGCGCTTTTGGTTTTGTTTTCGATGCCCTTACCGCATCAGCTTCCGTCGTTTTTGGACGGAGCGCACTCTGCGGAGCATCTTGATCAGGTAGTAAAAACACAGCAATGAAGTAGGGCAAGCCGAAATACGTCAGGGTGGACCGGGTGACGCTGAACTGGTCATTGTACAGGCAGATCACACCAATGATCACGGTGAACATACAGACAATGAAGATGGAGACAAATCTCGGGATCTTCAGAATCTTATACTCCATTGACTGCCTATCCCCGATCGCCTTTGCGGCGAACAGATCCATGAGGAGGATGAGCACGATACTGGCAACGCCGTAAATCAAGACCTCCATCATGATGACCTGACTATTGGCTACATCCTCAAGGATGGTGGCCGCGACCTCTGCTTCATTCATAGAATTACTCCTTTGAAAAACATTACTGGGGAAATAGGGGTCGCGAAAAGTTGGGGGCAAGCGATCAGCCAACCATTAGGCCTGATGCTTTCTCTCCTCCATACCGTGGAACACGCCTTCCCGCACTGATCCTGGTCATGCCTCTGCGCTGACCGCTGGAGATCAGATACAGGACCAGGCCGATGACCATCCAGCCAACGAACATGATGATGGCCAGTCTGCCCATGTACACAGGGTTGCCGGGGACGAACAGCAGGACGAAGACCACTGCGGAGACAATGGAGGCGAAGTAGCCCATGCCGATGCCGCCGGGGATCTTGTAAGGACGCTCCAGGTCGGGCTCCTTCTTACGAAGGGCAACCAGGGAGAAGGAGGTCAGGGTCCAGGACAGCACGAAGGCCGCGCCGGAGAAGCAGGTCAGGTCGCCGATGACGCCAGCGCCTGCGAAGGGGCCGATGAGGGACAGGATCAGGCAGACCAGCAGAGCGGGAACGGGGATGCCGTTCTTGTTCTGGGTTGCAAAGACCTTGGGCATCAGACGGCCACGGGACATGCCCATGAGCAGCAGGGCGGAGGCCATGAAGAAGCCGTTCCAAGTGGTGAACAGGCCGGCCAGAGCGCCGATGGTGATGATCCAGTAGAGGACCTCGCCGGCCGCGCCGCCGTAGAGCATTTTCAGCATGGTAGCTGCCGCGGGGTTGGTCATCTCGCCGCCAACGGCGGTGGGGTGGCGAACTCCTGCCAAGACCAAGCATAGCCGAAGCAGAAGAGCAGGATGGCGTAGAAGATACAAGCCAGGGCCACGGAGAGCACCACGGTCTTACCGACGGACTTGATGTCGCCGCCAGCGTCCTCAACGCCCTGAGGAATGGTCTCGAAACCAGCCAGGAAGAAGGGAGCGGACGACAGGATGGCCAGGATGCCGCCGAACATGTTGCTGTTGGTGGCTTCCACATAGCCCAGGTCAGGATCGCCGTACAGCAGGGAGTTGCTGGTGTCATAGATGGGCCGCCAGTTGGAAGCATCGCCCTTGATGAGGGATGCGATGGCGCCCAGGATGCCGGCGCCCACCAGCACGAAGCAGAGGATCTTCTGCAAAGCACAGCGGTGGAGGCCAGGCCGCGCATGTTCAGAGCGAACAGCAAAGAACGAGCAAATAACACCAATGATGATGGTGGTCAGGTACACAGGCGTACCAGCCACAGAATAGAGCGGGTCGCCAGCCTTCAGGCCGGGGATCAGGTAACCCAGAACGTCGGTGATCTGAATGGCTTCCCAAGGAATGATGGAGATGAACCCGCCGAAGGCTGCCCATCCGGAGATGACGGCCACGTGGCTGTTAAAGGCACGGAAGGCGAATGCCATGCCGCCGCCGGCCACGGGGAGGGCGGGAACCAGTTCGCAGTAGCACAGGGCGATGGGGACCATCATAACCAGTGCCACGATGTAGCCGATGCCGGCGGGGACGGGGCCACCGCAGTCAGACATCCAGCTGTTGATGGAGACGGCCCAGCCGACTCCGACGATCGCGCCGAAACCTAAGCAGAAAAAGTCAAGCGCGCTGACGCCTTTTTTCTCTCCCTGATTACTCATACTTTTTTACCTCGTTTCTTGTTGAAATATAGTTTGATCATCTCACAACTATTATTCGCACGCGGTCTCCTGTCTGGCGGGTGGCTCATTTCATCGCCAGGCGGGAATTCTTCTTTTGTTTCGCATGGAGTCTCTTCGAATGTCTTCCTTCATTTGAGGAAAATCCATACGTGTGTTTCCTTCTTTCGGTGGATGTGGATTCACCTTCCCGGGTCACTGCATTCCTCCTGTCTTTTGGGGATCGAGCCGTACTCCTCATCCGCTTTTTTCGTTTTTTGACGAAGCCGCGGACCTTTTGAGTGGCTTCATTATATCACACTACATAGAAAAAGGAAAGAGAAATTTTCAATTTTTTTCACAAAAAAGATGGAAATGGTCGGTTTTCGAAATTTTTCATGGATCTTTCTTTTTGCTGCAAGGTTCCATTTTCTCTGTATTTTCTGCATCCATTTGCGCTAACCGTTGCAAGAGAGCATTTTTTCATTGAAACCGTTTCCGATAACCCCTGATCCAGCAGGGCGCGGAGGGCCCGGCCGATGGCGGGCCCCGGTATCCCAGGGCCAAAAGGTCCTCTCCCCCACCGCCAAGTCCCGTACGGTGAGGCAGGGAGCCTGGGAAAGGACCTCCCGGGCCAGGATTTCCAGCCGCTGGAACCCCTCCAGCCTTGTGCAATCTGCCGGAGCCAGGCCGGCGGCATCCCCCGCTGTATGGCCAGCAGGTCAAAGAAGCGATCCGGCCCCAGTTTGTGCGACCCAGCGGCGGACCCGCTGGGGGCTCTCCTCCAGGACGGCGTCGTGGTAGCGCACCAGGAGCAGGACGGTCTCCCGCACCTGCCGGGGCGCCCGCGGCCGGGTGAGAATGGCCTCCGCCTGCTCCACGCTCCGCCGGGCGTGGCCGTAGAAGTGCCCCTGGCCATCCTCCCCCCCAGGGAAAAGGTGTCCGGCTTGCCGATGTCGTGGAAGAGCATGGCCAGGCGCAGGGGGGCTCCGGGGGCACGTGGTCCACCGCCACGGCGGTGTGGGTCCCACATCGTAGCAGTGGTGGGGATTTCGCTGGTCGAAGCCCACCATGGGCAGGATCTCCGGCACCACCGCCCCCCAGCACCTGGGGATAGGTCCGCAAAGCACCCGCCCGGCGGCTTTGCCGCAGAGGAGTTTGCCCAGTTCGCTGAACACCCGCTCCGGCGAGATGGCCGCCAGCGGCAGGGGCGCAGGCCAGGGCGGCCTGGTGGGTCTCCGCCTCCAGGGTGAAGTCCAGCACGGAAGCAAACCGCAGGGCCCGGAGGATGCGCAGGGCGTCCTCGTGAAAGCGGGTCTCCGCCCTGCCCACTGCGCGGATGGTCCCCTGGGCCAGGTCCGCCTGCCCCCCGAAGAAGTCCTGCAGCCCCTGGCCGGGGGCGTAGGCCATGGCGTTGATGGTGAAGTCCCGCCGGGCGGCATCCTGGCGCAGGCTGCGGGTGAAGGTCACCCCATCTGGGTGGCGGGCGTCGGAGTAAACCCCGTCCACCCGGAAGGTGGTGATCTCCAGGGGTTCCCCCCTCCAGCAGGACGGTGACGGTGCCGTGGCGCAGGCCGGTCTCGATGCGGGGGTAGGCGGCAAAGACCCGCTGGGTCTCCTCCGGCAAGGCGGAGGTGGTGAGGTCGTAGTCCTTGGGGGCCAGCCCCAGCAGGGCGTCCCGGACGCTTGACCCCCACGATCCAGGCCTCATACCCCAGCGCCTGGAGGAGGGCCAAAGCTTTCGCCGCCCCGGGGAGAGGGGGGCAGGTTCATGGCTGCCCCTCCCCCGCTGGGGTGGAAGCGCACCTGCACTCGGGTCCCCCGCCCCAGCTGGCTGTCGATGTGGACCTTGGCGTCGTGGTAGGCCGCGGCGTGCTTGACGATGGACAAGCCCAGGCCCGTGCCGCCCACTTCCTTGGACCGGCTCTTATCCACCCGGTAGAACCGCTCGAAGACCCGGTCGGTCTCCCCCGACGGGATGCCGATGCCGGTGTCCTGGACGGTGAGAACCACCCCACTGGGGCTCCCGGGTGACCGAAACCTCCACCCGGCCCCCTTCCTTATTATATTTAATGGCGTTGTCGCAGAGGTTGAAGAGGATCTCCTCCAGGAGCTTTTCCGCTCCGTCCACCCGCTGGCAGGCGCCGGTGAGGGTGGTGATCTTCCCGCGCCGGGCGGCCTCCTCCAGCCGGGTCAGGGCCCGGGCGCAGAGGGCGTAGAGGTCGATGCCGCGGCGGCGCTCCTGCCCCGGGGCCCCCTCGTCCAGGTGGGAGAGGTTGAGGATGTCCTCCACCAGGGCGATGAGGCGCTGGGCCTCCTCGTAGATCTTCCCGGCGAAGCGGCCCACGTCCTCGCTTTTTCACCATCCCCTCCCGGAGGATCTCCGCATAGCCGGAGATGGAGGTGAGGGGTCTTGAGTTCGTGGGAGACGTTGGCGGTAAAGTCCCGGCGGATGCGGTCCTGCTTCTCGTGCCCCTCCTTCAGCTGGCGGATCTGCTGCTGCAGCTGGGCTTGGCGGTTGGGGCTCTCCTGGGGCTGGGGCCGGGTGCGGCGGGCCAGCCAGGCCCCCAACGCCAGGCCCACGGCCAGGGGAGCAGGGGTTTCATGGGGCTAGACATGGGATGGTTCCTCCTGTGGGCGTGTCTTTTTGCAGGGGGGTGCCCGAATGGCCGCCCCTGCTGCCTCCCAGTATACCAGCCCCGGTAAGGGAGAGCAAGCCCCTCCCTTACCAGGCTCTCGGTGGTAAGGGAGGGGCTTCTGCGGGCCTCATTCGGCTCCGATGCTTTTGATTTGATCGGCGTTCAGGCCGGTCTGTTCCTTGACGATCTCCCCGATCCGGGCGGCGTCGGCGTCGGTCATGCCGTTCTCCATGGCGGAGACCACCACGCTGATGCTGTCCTCCCCCAGGAAGGCCACGCAGTCGGCATAGCCCTTCGCGATGATCAGGCTCTCGATCTGGGCCTCGGTCATGGTGGCGTCGGCCATGGTCTGGATGGCCTGGTTGGCCTCGTCCACGGCGGCCTGGTCGGCCTTCTCATCCTTGGCCGCCTCCTGGAGCAGGGAGAGGGGCGTTGTCCCGGGCCTGCTGGCGGTTGAGGCGGGCGGTGGAGAAGTAGCTGCTCTCCCCCGGCGGCCTGGCCCTCCTGGGTGGCAGCGTCCCCCTCTGCCCCGCCGCCTTCCTGGGGGGGCGGCGTCCTGGTTTCCCTCCTCCGCGTTCTGGAGGGATCGGTCTGCCCCACCAGGGCGGCCTCCCCCAGGTTCTTCCCGGCGGCGGTGTCTTGGGAATAGCTCCAGTTGAGATAGACGGCCCCGCAGACGAACAGGACGATGGTTGCGGCGATGACATTGCGTTTCAGAGTTTCATAGGTACTTCCTCACTTTCCTTCACTGATCGAAATTTTATCGGCGCCCAGGCCCGTCAGGGCCGACAGAGCCTCGGTGATTTGCAGGCGCACCTCGGGGTCGTCGCCCCGGGGGCACACCACCAGGGCCCCTGGTACCGGGGGTAGATCTCCTGGACGGTGACCGTCTCCTGGCTTGCTGCTGCCCCGGGAGAGGATGACGGTCTGGGTGCTCTCCTGCTGGCTGTTCCGGTCCACGTCCTGGGCCAGCACCTGCCAGGGGGGCCGTTGGCCACGGTGAGCATCACCGTCACCTCCCCCGCCCCCTTGATCTGGGACAGGGCCTGGGCCAGGCGGGCCTCGGTTTTTTCCAGGTCAAAGGTCCCTTGGGCGGGTTCGGCGGCGGCCTCCTCCCCTCTCCCCCCGCCGGTGGGCAGGAGGAGCAGGAACAGCCCCCACCAGGATCACCAGCCACACCAGGCGGTACTTGTGCAGGGATGCCCTCACCCGCTGGGCCAGCTGGCCCATGGTTTTCTCTCCCGTTCATGGCACTTCCTCGCTGTCAAAGATTTGCCCCTGGGAGGGGGATGCCCAGCTCCTGCTCCAGGTAGCGGGACATGGCCTCCTGCTGGGCAGGGGGTCAGGTCGCCGGTGACGGTGGCCTGGGTGGGGACAGGGGACCTCCCCTCCCCCGGGGTGCAGGTCACCTGGGCCGTGCAGTCTGCCCCCAACGCTTCCCCTTTGTCCACAATGTATGCTTCCAACTCCTCCTCTATGATTCCTTTCATGGCCTCGTACTGGTGGGTCTGGGCCTCCTCCTGGGCGATGGCCCCGGCAGGCAGGGCGGTGACCATGTCGTAGAGGTCCTCATAGTCCATGGTCACCAGGGGTTGGAGGATGCCCAGCACCAGGATCAGGCCGCCGGTGAGCTTGCCCACCTTCTTGACGGCCCGGGGGGGGCATCAGAGCCTCCGCCACTGCGATGACGATGGCGGAGACAGTGACGCTGAGAATCCAGGTGCGGATGAGTTCCACGTGCCTCCCCTCCTATCCCGTCACCGCCGACACGGCGGACACCATGGCCACCACCAACAGCACCGCGCAGGCCGCCGTCATGGCCAGGATCAGGCCGAAGGCGGTGCCCAGGGCCTCGATGAGGCCGGTGATCCGCCCGTTGCCCGAGGCGGTGGCCGCCAGGGCGGCGGTACACTTATACATTAAATAATGCACCCCCAGGTTCAGGAAGGGCACCACGCAGATCCCCAGCACCGCCAGCATCCCAAAGACCCCTGCGGCGTTGCGCGGCACCGAGGCCCCGGCCAGGAGGGTCTCCGCCGTGTCGGAGATCACGCCCCCCACCACCGGCACCAGGTTGGAGATGGTGAACTTGGCCGCCTTCACCGTGGCCGCATCCGCCCCGCCGGAGATCACCCCGGGAGAGGTTTAAGTAGGCGATGAAGGCCAGCGGCACCACCGACAGGAGGATGGTGATGAGCCACTTCAGCAGCCCGCCGATCCGTTTGAGCCCGTCGTTGCCCAGGGCGGCCCAGGCCACGTTGGCGGCCACATAGGCGTAGCACAGGGGGATGAGCAGGTTCTGGATCAGGTGGAGGAGCAGGTCGGAAAACAGGATGGTGATGCTGTGCTTCACCACCGCCATGGCCGGCGCGCCGCTGGCGGCGGTGGCCATGGAGACGGTGGGCAGGAGCACGTCCCCCAGCGCCTCCATGTTGGAGATGGCCTGCTTCCCCTGGGCCAGGAGGGAGTTGACATCCCCCACGGCGATGGTGGTAATCACCAGGGCGCCCACCAAGGTGACCGCCCCCAGCCTGTCCGTCCCGCCCACTTGGAGGCCCTCGGCCAGGCCGCACAGCAGGGTCACCGCCAGGAGGAGGACGCAGGTGCGGACCGAGGCCTTCACCACCCCGCCCAGGGCCTCCTTCCCGGTTTGGGCCATGTGGCGGAAGGACTGGGCCACGTCTAGGTCCTCCCCGATCTCCGTCTGGCCGGTGTAGGCCTCCCCCGGCCTGTTCCAGCTCGTCCAACCCCAGGGCTTGGGTCTGCTCCTCCCAGATCTCCTCCTGGTCCAGGGCCAGGGCGGTGGGCATCAGGAGCAGCACCAGCAGGGGCACCAGCAAGCAGAACCCGCCTCACAGCAGCCCCATGACCAGCTGGAGGACCATTTTTAACAGGGGCAAGGCCACCAGCACGGCGGCCGCCGCCCCGGCCACCTCCACGAAGGCGGCCAGGCTCCCTCCCCTGCGTCCCGGCAGAGGGCGGCGGCCAGCTTGGTCACCAGGGCCAGCCCCACCGTCTGGAGCATGGGCCCAAAGCAGGGCGGGAGAAATCTCGGTAAGGCTGGCCAGCTCCTCCATCACGTCCCGGATACTCTCCAGCAGGGGCAGGGTGTTCCACAGCAAGCAAAGCACGCAGGCTCGCCATGGCCAACACCAAGGCCATCTCCGGGGCCGTTGCCGGACCATCACGGCAAACAGGGCGGCCACCACCCCCACCGCGCCCAAAGCCAGCATATCCATGGCCCATCACAGCCCGAAGAGGGTCTTGACCAGCTCGAAGAGCTCGCTGATCTTCTGCACCACCATCATGAGGACCACGATGAGCCCCGCCAGGGTGGTCATGGTGGCCTGCTCCTCCCGGCCGGAACGGGAAAGCACCTGATTGAGCACCGAGACCAGGATTCCCACCGCCGCGATTTTGAACACCAGATCTACGTCCATTGCCGCCTTCCTTTCCGCGGAACGAGGGTCTCGTCCCGGTTTCTTTCGTTGCTCCCACTCTATGCACCTCCCGCTGGGATCATGCCTCACAGGAGGATGAGGCAGAAGAGCCCCGCCGCCACCCCCAGGGCCAGGTAGACCCGGAACAGCCGGTGGGCCTCGGCCTGGGCCTGGGCCCCTGGTCCTCCAAGCGGGCCAGGAGGGCCTCCAGGGCGGCCCACTGGCTCTCCCCGTCGTAACGGCCCAGCACGTCCCCCGCCTCGCAAAGCAGGCGGCGGTCCTCTGGGGTCAGGGGAGGGGCGTTGCCTCCAGGGCGGTTGCCCAGCTGTCGGCCCAGCTCTCCCGCCCTCCGGCGGTAAAGGCCTGGCGGCAGGCCCGGAAGAAGTCCGCCACCGGCCCCTGGCTTCCCTCCTGGGCCCTGGCCATCAACTGGTCCAGAGGGCGCAGGGAGAAGGCCAGCTCCCGGGCCAGGGCCGCCAACACCCGGCGGAAGACCTGCAGGCAAGCTGCCCTGCGCCGCAGGCCTGCCCCCGGAGCACCCCCAGGGCGGTGCACCCAGAAACAGCAGGGCCTTCCCTGCCAGGGCGGCGGTCATAGGGCCCTCCCCGTCCTGGACGGTGTACACCCGCCTCCCTGCCGCCAGGGAGATGAAGACAAACTTTTGAAAGATCCCCGCCCCCAGCAGTTCCCGGTAGAGGGGCGGAGGAGAGTTCCTCCCAGCCGCCCCCGTGGGCGGTGGCCAGCAGGGTGACCCGGCCGGCGGCGGTCTCCATGGCCCGCAGGTCCGCCGGGTGGGTGATCTCGTCGGCGGCCAGAACCTGGGGGCCATCCCCGCAGGAGCATCAGCAGGGCCTGGTCCTTGGGGCAGTTTTCCAGCACGTCGGCCCGGGGGGCCCAGGGCGTAGCGGAGCTCCCCCGCCCCCCAGCTCTCCCCGCTCATCGGCCACCCCCCACCCGGCGGGGCGCCGTCCCTCCCCCAGGGAGAGGCGGCGGATGAGGTCCCGCAAAGAAGGTGGTCTTTCCCAGCCCCGGCGGGGGAGAGAATGAGGGTGCTGGGCACCTGCCCCCCTGGTTGAGCCGGGGCAGAAGGGGGCGGGCAATCCCTCCATGGTGTGGGGCACCCGGAGGGCCAGGGAGGTGATGCGCCGGAAGGACAGGAGGGTCCCGTCCCGGACCGCCCCTCCCCGCAGATCCCCAGGCGTACCCCGCCGGGGGAGGTGACATAGCCCCCGCGCAGTTGGTCTAAAATGGTGTGTACCGAGCCCCGCCCCGCCGTCTCCACCACCCGGCGGAGGTCCTCCTCGGTGAAGGGGCGGTTCCGCCAGGCGGGTGGGTCCACTCCTCCCCCGCCTGGACGGCAGAGAGGGGGAACCCCTCCCGGAGGCGGAGCTCCTCCACCCCCCCTCCCGCTCCTTGGGGGGCAGGCAGTCCAGCATGGCCCCCAGGAATTGGGGCAGGGCCTTGTCCAAAGCCGTCATGGATACACCTCCCGTCATCAGCTAGGGAAAGATATGCGCCGGGTTTGGGGAATATGCCAGGGAAATTCCATCTTGTCCCCCGGCACGGGATGTGGTACCATAGGGCAAACAGGCCCGGGCCCTTTGGGCAGGCCCAGGGAGAAAGGCGGAATGGCCATGCAAAAAGTGGTACCAGGAGGAGTACACCTGGACGGTAGAGGTCATCGGCTATCTCCGGGGAACACCCCGGAGGGGTATTGCCGCAACGGGGAGGAAATCGGCGACCGGTACACCTGCACCTACGGCTGCCCGGTGAACCAGGCCGGCCAAGGGATCTGCTCCAAGGTCATGGGAACCCTGTTCCCCTGATGGAAGCGGTCCGCGCTGGCGGCGACCTGCGGAACGTGGGGGGCGCTGGGCAGTACACCAAGGACGTGGTCTGCCCCGACGGCCGCGTGATCTTCCGTCTGACGGCCACCCCGACGGGGAAGCAAACTTTTTCCGCGGCGGCTTTCTCTCCGGCAGCCAAGCCCCCTAATAGACCCCGGCCTGAGGCCATCCCCCTCCCCAGGAGGGGTTTTATGAGCAACAACGAGAAAGGCGGCCGGAGGCACAGGCGCCCCGGCCGGAACGGTGATTTCCCATGAACGACAACGAGATGATGCGCAGAGTGGCGGCAGGCATCCAGAACCAGAGTTTCGGCAAACTTCTGGGCCTGCAGGTAGAAGAGGCGGAGGAGGGCCGGGTGGTGATCTCCTGCCAGAAGCGGGACGATCTGCTCCAGCAGACCGGGCTTCTCCATGGCGGCGTCACTGGGGCCCTGTGTGAGGCGACCGCCGGGTATGCCGGCCTCACCGTCCTGCCGGAGGGATACTCCGTCATCGGCGTGGAATATAAGATCAATTTCCTCCGGGCCATCACGACGGACAAAGCCTATGCTGTGGCCAAGGTTATCAAGCAGGGCAAGCAGCTGCTGGTGATGGACGTGGAGGCTTTCAACGAGGGCAGTGACAAGGTGGCGGCCAAGATGATCTTCACCGGCACCCCCACCCAGGGCTAATGCCCCACACAATCCCCAGGAGAACGCACCGGGCAGGGCCTTTCGGACCCTGCCCGGTTTTGCTTGACTTATTTCGCAATTTAGCTATAATAGAAAATAGATACGTGAAAGGAGGCAACGATATGGGAGACGACTTTTTCCAGGCCCTGGCCAACCCCTACCGGCGGGAGATCATCCGGCTGCTGAAATGGCGCAGCCGCACCGCCGGGGAGATTGCCGCCCACTTTTCCATCTCCCAGCCCTCCATTTCCCGGCATTTGGACGTGCTGAAGCGGGCGGAGATTATCACCGCGGAGCGCCGGGGGGAACCAGATCCTCTATACCCTGAACCTCTCCGTGGTTCAGGAGATGGTGGTCCAGCTCACCGACCTGCTGGGCCGAAAGGAGGAGCCCTGCCATGAGACGGAATGAACCCAGGGGCCGGCTCCTGGCCCTCACCCTTCTGATCCTGGGGGCTGCCCTGCTGGCCCAGGTGCTGGGCGGCTCTAGCGGGGCTGGTGCTGCTGGGGGCCGTTCTGTTGGGGGTGGTGGGACCTGGCCCGCCATTTGGAGGACCTCACCGCCCTGCCTGCGGACAGCCCCAAGTGGAAATCCCTGCGGTGGGTCACCGCCTTTGACGCCGCCCTGGTCCTGGTGTGCGTAGGGGCTGCCCTGCTAGCGGAGACGGGACACCTCCCCTGGACAGAGGCAGGAGAGCGATACTTCGTCTGCTGCCCTGGTGCTGGCGGTCCTCCTCTTCCTGGGGAACCTGGCCCCCAAACTCCCCTTTAGCCGCCCACCGGCCTTCGCCTGCCCTGGACCGTGGCCGACGAGGACACCTGGACGGTGGCCCACCGGCTGGTGGGCTACCTCTCCTTTCCCCTGGCCCTGGTCTACCTGGCGGGCCTCTCCCTGACGGCCCAGTTTGAGGTACTGACCTTGGGGGTGTTCCTCCTCTGGGTCGGGGTCCCCTGGGCTGCTGTCATACCTCTACTTCCGCCGGAAGTGGATCCCCTGAATGCTTCTTATTTTTGCAAAGGAGGCGGCGCCATGCGCATCACCGTTCTCTCTGACAACCTCCCCGCCCGGGGGGCTGGAGGCCGAGTGGGGCCTCTCCCTATACCTGGAGTACCAGGGCCATGCCCTCCTGCTGGACACCGGGGCCAGCGATCTCTTCGCCCGAAACGCCAAGGCTTTGGGGCTGGATCTGGGGGCTGTGGCCTTCGGCGTCCTCTCCCACGCCCACTGGGACCACGCCAACGGGATGGACGCTTCTTCGCCCGGAACGCCGCCGCCCCCTTCTACCTCCGCCAGGGGTGCGGGGGAGACCTGCTTTGACCACTTCCCCGGCCTGTGGCGGTATGAGGGCCGCCGGGGCCTGCTGGCCCGGTTCGCCTCCCGGATCCGGTACGTGGAGGGGTCTTCTCCCCCTGCCTGGGGTGACCCTTCTCCCCCCACCACCCTCGGCCTGGCCCAAAGGGAGCGGCCGCCGGGATGTTCCGCCTGGAGGGGGGGCCAGTGGGTCCCCGACGATTTCTCCCACGAGCAGACCCTGGTGCTGGACACCCCCCGCGGCCTGGTCCTGTGCAACAGCTGCTTTGCCACGCCGGGGCGGACACCGTGGTCCGGGAGGTCCAGGCCGCCTTCCCCGGCCGGCCCATCCGGGCCATTGTGGGGGCTTCCACCTCTACGCCACCCCAGACCAGGAGGTCGGGCCCTGGCCCGCCGCCTCCGGGACACCGGGGTGGAGCAGGTCCTCACCGGCCACTGCACCGGGGGCGGGGGTTTGCCCTGCTCCGGGCGGAGCTGGGGGAGCGGGTGGAGCAGTTCTCCACCGGGCTGGGGGTGGAACTGTAAGGCAGACGCCTCACTGCGTGGCATCGGTAGGTGGTCCCGTCAAACCGGCGCAGGTTGAAACCTGCGACGTGGTTTCCGCCCCTATCCGGGGCGGGGATCCAGGCTTTCTCTATGAGAACGCGGGTCCCCTGGCGCGGCTAGCGGAGGCCAGAGCCGGGCGCGCCGCCCTGACCGGGGCCTGGCGGCCACGGCAGGGTGGTGTGGCCGGGCTGGCCGGGAGGGCTTGATGAGCGGAGGCCGACACAAGATATGGTGTCAGGGAGCGGCGTCCAGTCTACCTCTTGTGGTTTTGATTGAGAGAGCCATGCCCGAGGATGAGGTGCCCACCCGCTGGGCTTCGGCCGCGAGAGCATCGCAGACGAAGCGGTACAGGGTGCGGCCTGTCGCCTTTGCTGCCTGTTGATATCTGCGGGCTTCCTCCCGTCTTACCCGTGCCCCCGACCAGGGTCCGCCGTTGGTTGTCGGTGCGCCGGTCGCTGGTGCGCTTGGCGTTTCTGCGGGCGCAGATGATGGCCAGGTCGCGAGCGTGCCGGGCGATGGCATCACGCTCCTTTGGGTCCCCCAACCGCTCGAGACAATGAGCAAGGTTCAGCAGAGTTTGGTATTCCGGCTGGGGATGTTATCCACATTTTGCCGTAAAAGTTTGATTTTGTCCACAGGTTTTTCCACCTTTCTGGTTTAGAAGTTCCCTACCCGCCCACCCGCTGGTCATCTGTGCAGCGGTATACAGCAACTTGGGGCCTGCCGCAGCTTGCATTGACATCACCTCCTTTCAGGGTCGGAAGTGTCGGGACGTCATGTACGTCTGTTCGAAAGCCCGGAGGGTCTGCTTGTGCTGGCAGGGGCTGGACGGGCCTGCCGGCTCCGGGCGTTGCAGAGGCTTCCTACGCGGCCGGGTGGCCATGGGGGGTGAGGGCTGGCGGCATTGTAGTACGGCGCTACGAGGGGGAGCACGGGGCGGCGACAGCCCGGAGGGACGCCCCTGGGGCGGCCCGCGGCCCGCCGTGAGACCGCAAAGCAGAGGAAGGACCAGCCGAAAGGCGGGGCCCCCATGTGCGGGAAGCGCCGACGGAAAGGGCCCCACCACGAGGCGCAGGGCGGGCACAGCTTTTTGGAACGTAGCGGGATTCTCGCTGCCGCTGGCCCCACCCACCGGGCCATCCCGGCCCCAGGTTCCCCGGGCTTATGGTGCCCGGGGGTCCCAATCGGGAGCGTAGTAGTCAGCGAGATACTCGATGATGGCCAACTCGGCGTCCTCCTTCGTGATGTACCCTTCGGGATACTTGAAGGTGCCATGGACCAATGCGTGGCACTGGGCGCAGAGGCAGATGAGGTTTTGCGGATTGCCTTTGCCGCCCTGGGAGCGCTTGAGGACGTGATGGACCTGCAGGTGTTTGGGGTTGCCGCAGAGGGCGCAGGCGAAGCCCCTCACGGCGATAGATGGCCTTTCTTGCGGCGTTGCTGATGTTGGCATACATGTGTGCCGCCTCCTTTCTGTGGGCCCCTGCCCACGGCCCCTGGACCGCTCGGGGTGGTCCAGTCAAGGGTGGCCGGAGGCCATCCCGAAGGGACCGCGGCCCTTGACGGGACCGGGGTGCCTCCCCTGGGCGGTATAATGGGGGTCTGCGGGCGGGGGCCCGGTAGGGCCTGCCGATAGGGGGGCGGCCTGCCTGGGCTTGTATGCCTTGGGTATGTTGTGGAAACTTTTCAGGTTTGCCTGCGCCGCTTCGCGGCGCAGATCAAAGCAGGAACTTGAAGATTCTGTTGCCTATCGGGGCGGGGATCCAGGCTTTTCTAGAGAAAGCCTGGACGCAAGATCGCAGGGGGTTCCCCCCTGCACCCCCTGGAATCAAACCGCTCGCTGGGGCTCGCTCCCTCTTTTGGGATAGAGCCGCAACGGAGCGGTCGTTGTTTTTATCGCAACCCCATGTACGGGCCCTGATTTGGAGACTTTCTTTTGGGAGAATATTTTTTGCTGGATTTTTTCCTGACCCTGTCCCTCTGTCCACCAACCCACGCCTCCCAGCCCGCCCAGCCGGGGGGCGGGCCCTTTCCCCAGGTTGGACACAGGGCCGCAGGCCAGGATACAAAAAAAAGAGGGATACCCCGAAGGACATCCCAAACCAGAGTGGGGGAGTCCAGAGGGGAGAAACTCTCCCTCTGGTGTTTTTTCCTCCATTTCTCACATGAGAAATGGAGGCCGCCGGCAGGCATCCCCGGGGGCGCCGCGCCCCGAGGCGGGTAAAGCCTTGAACCCCCTGTAGGGTACGTACTACTGGGGGCCGGGCCCCTGGCCCCACTTGGTAGGACAAGCAAAGCCCCTGGGAATCCTCCCAGGGGCTTCGTGCGTTCTGTATGGGGTCAGTGGGGACGGGCGGGCTCACCCCCGGCACTTGGCCAGGAGCTTCTCCCAGTTTTCGTCCACGTTTTGCTGGGCGGCTTCGATCATCCACTCGTTGCCGGGCTTGAACATGTGACGGAACCGGCCCCCTGAAGGCGGAGGTACTCCTCCACCGGGCGCTTGTTCTTGGGCTCATAGCTCAGGTGCCACACCCCGTCGATGACCTCGAAGAGGGGCCACACGCAGGTCTCCACCGCCAGTTTGCAGATCTCCGGCAGCTTCTCCGCCGGGTACTCCCAGCCACGGGGGCAGGGGGCCATGATGTTCAGGAAGCTGGGGCCGGGGGTGTAGATGGCCTTGTGGGCCTTGGTGTACAGGTCCCGGAAGTTGCCGATGAAGGTGGTCTGGGCCACGTAAGGCACGTTGTGGGCGGCGATGATGTCGGTGAGGTTCTTCTTGTTCTGGGTCTTGCCGGGGACCACAGTGCCCACCGGGGAGTGGTGGTGGCCTTGGCGAACCGGGGGGGTGGAGGAGGAACGCTGGATGCCGGTGTTCATGTACGCCTCGTTGTCGTAGCAGACGTAGGTGAGGTCGTGGCCCCGCTCCATGGCGCCGGAGAGAGACTGAAACCCGATGTCGTAGGTGCCGCCGTCGCCGCCGAACGCGATGAATTTGACCTCCCCTTCACCTGGCCCCTTGCGCTTGAGGGCGTTGTAGGCGGCCTCCACCCCGGAGAGAGGGTGGCGCCCGCGTTCTCAAAGGCGTTGTGGATGAAGCTGTCCTCGTAGGCGGTGTAGGGGTAGAGGAAGGAACTGACCTCCAGGCAGCCGGTGGCGTTGCCCACCACGGCACGGTCCTCCTCCCGGTCCAGGGCCCGCATCACGTCCCCGGACGGCGATCCCCGCGCCGCAGCCGGCGCAGAGGCGGTGGCCCCCACGAAGCGCTCCTTCTTCTCTCAGGTTTTCTTTAAAATGATAGGTGCGGTCGATGGCTTCCATGTTCCCTTACCCCCTTTGTCCCAGATGGGTGTAGACCGGGCCCAGCTCTCCCCGGCGGCGATGGCCTGGAGGCGTGCAAACACGGTGTGGAAGTGGGCCGGTGTAATGTCCCGCCCGCCCAGGCCGTAGACGATAGCCCACGGTTGGGGACGGGGTTCCAGTCGTACAAGGCGCCCCGGACCTCGGAGAAGAGGGGGCCGCCGTTGGCAGAGAAGCCTCCGCCTTGTCCATGATGGCCACAGGGCCTTCACATGCTTTTCAGGGCCTGGGCCAGCTCCTGGGCGGGGAAGGGGCGGAAGACCCGGATCTTCACCAGGCCCGCCTTGACCCCCTGCTCCCGCAGCTGGTCCACGGCCACCTTGGCGGTGCCGGCGGAGGAGCCGATGAGCACCAGGGCCACCTCCGCATCCTCCATGCGGTAGGCCTCGAAGAGGCCGTACTTCCGGCCGGTGAGGGCCTCAAACCGGCCGCCACCTCCAGGATGCGGGGCCTTGGCGGCCTTCATGGCCTCGGCCTGCTGGACCTTGTGCTCCATGTAATGGCAACCCAGGTCGTAGGCCCCCACGGCCAGGGGGATTCTCCGCCTTGAGGAGGTAGTGTTCCGGGTGGTACTCGCCCACGAAGGCTTTCACCGAGTCGGTGTCCAGCAGGACGATGTTCTCCAGGGCGTGGCTGGTGATGAACCCGTCCTGGCACACCATCACCGGCAGGCGGACCGAGGGGTCCTCCCCGATGGGCATGGCCTGCAGGTAGTTGTCGTAAGCCTCCTGGTTGTTCTCGGCGTAAAGCTGGATCCACCCGGCGTCCCGGATGCCCATGGAGTCGGGTGGTCGTTGTTGATGTTGATGGGGCCGGAGAGGCCCGGTTCACGCAGGCCAGTGATGGGCAGCCGGGCGGAGGCGGCCACGTACATCATCTCGTACATAAAAGCCAGGCCGGCAGGAGGAGGTGGCGGTCATGGCCCGGGCCCCGGCAGCCTCGGCGCCGATGCAGGTGGACATGGGGAGCTGTGCTCCGACTCCACGGGGACAAACTCGGTGTTCACTTCCCCGTTGGCCACGTACTGGGCAAAGTACTGGGGAATCTCCGTGGAGGGGGTGATGGGGAAGGCCGCCATCACGTCGGGGGTCAATCTGCTTCATGGCAAAGGCGATGGCCTCGTTGCCGGAGAGGCGCTCGTTGTAGTTCATGGTTGTCCTCCCCTCCTTCACGGTGATGGCCCCTGAAGGGCAGACCTGGGCGCAGATGCCGCAGCCCTTGCAGTGCATGTAATCGATGCCGGCCAGTTTGCCGTCCTGGACGGGCAGGGAACTGTCCGGGCAGTAGGGGCACGCACAGCAGGCAGTGGCGGCACTTGGCCGTGTCCAGCACGGGGGTGTCGGTGCGCCAGGCGCCGGTGTTCACGTACCGGGCGGTGGCGGGAGGTCGTAGATCTCCCCCGCCCAGGGTCATCTCCTGCCAGGGGGGTGTGTTCGTCAATCTCTCTTGCCGGGCGGATCATCCTACCTGCACCTCCTCCCATGCCTGGACCAGGGCGGCCATGTTGCCGGCCACCACCTGGGGTTTCGTGGCAAATTTATGGTGGAAACTCTCCTCCATGTCCTGCTTAAACTTGGCCTCCTCCAGCACACCGCTGACCTTCACTGCCGCGCTGAGCATGGGGGGTGTTGGGGAAGTTCCGGCCCAGGGTCTCCTCAGAGATCCGCCGGGCGTCGATGGTGCACACCCGGCCTGCCCAGCCGGAGAGTTTGGGGCGGATCTCCGCCGGGGTTTTTGGCGGTGTTCACGATCACCGCCCCCTGGGGGACAGGCCCCGGGTGACGTCCACGGAGTCCAGCAGGGTCTCGTCCACCACGACCACATAGTCGGGCTCGTCGATGTTACAGTGGATGGAACAGCGGGCATCGCTGATGCGGTTGTAGGCGGTGATGGGGGCGCCCATCCGCTCCGGGCCGTACTCCGGGAAACCCTGGACGTACTTCCGGTGTTGAAGGCGGCGTCCGCCAGCAGCAGGCAGGCCGTTTTGGCCCCTGGCCCCCGGCCGTGCCAGCGGAACTCGATCAAACCGTTGTCTTTCATGGGTTGTAACCTCCCTGTGGAGAATCTCTTGGGCCCATTGGGGCAAAAAGCCTTCGTCCTTGGAAACAGGACGAAGGCTGAAAAACACACTTCGCTATACCACCTTATTACCTGCGTACCAACATACGCGCTCCCTGTAACGGAGGAAACCGGCAGGGCCTACTGAACCGATGGGAAGTTCGGCCTGCAGCTCAGGAGGGATTTTCAGACTTCCGCTTACTGCCTTCGGGCTTACACCGTCCCCGAATCGCTGGAGGGTTCTGCGGACCCTACTGTCTCCGTCATCGCTGTTGTGGTTGGCTATGGAATTCTATTGCCATTATACGGCAGGGAAAAAAGGCTGTCAAGCAGCAAATCCTCCTGTTTTTGGGGGATTTTGCCGGGGTTTTTTTGTCTCTCACTCCCCGGCCGGCCTGGCCGGAGAAGATCCAAGGGGCGGGCTGGACTTCAATCTCGTCCTTCCGCCCCACCTTGAGACCTCCAGCCGCATGATCTCGGTGGGCTCGATGCCGTTTTCCCACAGCATCCCGGGGATGCGGCTCATGATGCTGAACTCCAGGGTATAGATCACCACCGGATCTTGGGGTTGACGTGGACCAGGGTTTTCAGCTCCAGGTCCAGTTTATCCGAGGCCACCAGGAAGGCCACATCGGGCACCGGCCAGCGGTGGGAGTAGCTCTCCATATCGTCTACAATCTGCACATTGTTCAGCCCGAAGCGGACCACGTTCTCCTCCATGGTCTGCCGGTCCCCGGCCTTGTACTCCACGGCCACCACGTTGCCCCGGTGGGCGGCGATGGCGGCCTCTACGGCGATGCTCTCCCCAGAGACGCAAAGCAGATGTTCTCCCCCCTCGTCCAGGTTGAGTTTTTTCAGGATCACCGCCCGGATCTCCGGGTCCACATAGCGGATGGTGCCCGGGGAGAAACTGCTGTTGTCCAGGCCGATGCGGTAGCCGGTGTGGGCCCGGGGGTTGTTGATGAGCATGGCCGCCGAGACGTTGACCCCCGGTCGATCATCTCCGACAGGAGGTTGTGCTTGATGGGACCGGAGGGATCCGAGCCCTCGTTGTACCAGATCTCGCAGTCCCCCATGCCGCTGTCCCACATGGAGTAGAAGACCTCCGGACGGTTGCCGTCGGTGAACACCAGCACCGACCGGTTGGCCTGGACCGCAGGCAGGAGGTTCCGGTCCTCCCCGGTGATGTCCAGGATGCGGACGGTGGACAGGTCAATGGGGGTATTCTCCGCAAAATACTTCAGCCAGGCCAAGATGCTCTCGTTGTTAAAAAATACTCATTCCAGGCTCCTTTCCGCCCGGCCCGGTTTGGGGGCGGGCTGTGGGGGTGGTCAGTCCACCAGGTCCATCTGCACCGCTGCCTTTTTTCCGCAGGAAGGCGGGAAAGGTGGCGGGGTCCCTTGACAAACCCATCCTTGCGCAGCATGTGGGCCGCGTTGGCGTTGGTAAAGAGGAAGAAGTGCCCTTCGTCCTCGTTGGCGCTTTTTGATGCTGAGGTAGGGAAACTCGTGCTTGCCGGAAGCGGCGTCCTCTTCCTCGAAGTGGTCCTTGTAGAAGGTGTAGGTGATGGTCATCCCCTTATTGGGGTATTTGTTCCAGGAACGGCGCTCCATCCCCTTGCTGTCAGACCGGCGAAGGAGGGCCACCCCTCCCAGGAGGCAAAGACACTGCAATGATCCCGGTGACGATGGCGATGGGGAAAACACCCCGGCATAGACCATGGCCCCCACCGTAAACACTGCCACGGCAATGAGCAGCACCCCGAAGACGCGATAGCCGATCTTACGGGCCCGGCGGAGGTTTTTTCTCCGGCCGGCGACGGAAGTCCAGGGTGCGCACCAGGGCACTCACGTCCTCCCGCTCGTATACCATTTGGACCTGATATTCCACGGACGTCGCCTCCCCTCTGCCCCTTGGGGGCAGGGGCAAGTTTCTCAGGATTCTTATAGTTTTTATTGTAAAGCCGGCGGCCCGGTCTGTCAAGGGCAACCTGGCGCCTTGACAAACCTATCCCTCCGCATTATGATGGTACTGGACTAACCAACTGCTCTGCTGGGTAGAAAGCTCTCCATCCCATACAAAGGAGGATACATACCATGGGTAAAATCTACACCTCCGTGGAACAGCTCATCGGCGGGACCCCCTGCTGGAACTGACCCGGATTGCCAAGCAGGAGGGGCCGCAGGCCACCCTCCTGGCCAAGCTGGAATATTTTAACCCTGGCGGTTCGGCCAAGGACCGGGTGGCCAAGGCCATGCTGGACGACGCTGAAGCCCGGGGGCTGCTGAAGCCGGGCGCTGTCATCATCGAGCCCACCTCGGGCAACACGGGCATCGGCCTGGCCGTGGTGGCCGCCACCCGGGGCTACCGGGCCATCATCGTCATGCCCGACACCATGAGCATGGAGCGCCGCCTGCTGATGACCGCCTACGGGGCGGAACTGGTCCTCACCCCCGGGGCCAAGGGGATGGCCGGCTCCATTGAAAAAGGCAGAGGAACTGGCCAAGGAGATCCCCCACGCCTTCATCCCCGGCCAGTTTGACAACCCCTGCCAACGCCGCCGCCCACCGGGCCACCACCGGCCCCGAGATCTGGCCGGATACCGACGGTCAGGTGGACATCTTCGTGGCCGGCGTAGGTACCGGCGGCACCATCACCGGCGTGGGAGAATACCTGAAGGCTCAGAATCCCAAGGTCCAGGTGATCGCGGTGGAACCTGCCTCCTCTCCCCCCTGCTGAGCAAGGGGTGGCCGGGCCCCACGGCCTCCAGGGTATCGGGGCCAACTTCGTGCCCACGGTGCTCAACACGGAGATCTACGACGAGATCATCCCCGTCACCGAGGAGGACGTTTATGCCGCCGGCCGGCAGATTGGCCGGACGGAAGGGGTGCTGGCGGGCATCTCCTCCGGGGCAGCCCTGTGGGCGGCCATCCAGGTGGCCAAGCGGCCGGAGAACCAGGGGAAGAGGATCGTGGTCCTTCTCCCCGACACGGGAGACCGGTACCTCTCCACCCCCATGTTCCAGGAGACCTAATCCATTCCAAACCTGCAGAGGAGCGGGCGTGCCCAGTAGGGCACGCCCGCTGCCTTTGCTTCAGTTCTCGATCGTGATGACGCCTACGGGGCACGCCTCTGCCGCCTGGCGGGCCTGGTCCTCCTGGCCGGCAGGCACCTGGCCCACGGACTCGGCCACCCCTTCCCCATTGAGATGGAAGAGGTCGGGGTACTCCTCCGCGCACAGGCCGCGGCTGATGCAGCCCCTCCTTGACCGTTACCTTCACAGGCAACCCCTCCTTCCCGGCGCCGCGGCCTTACGGCATAGTGTGCCAGGAAGGGGCTGGAATCATACCTCTTGGGTCAAACGCAGGGGGGATCCTGCCCTCCAGCCAGTCCAGCAGGGCCTGGCAGCCCTGGAGGAGGTCGTCGTAGGTAGCCTCAAAGTCGCCGGTGTACCAGGGGTCGGCAATGTCCCGGGGGTGATCGGTGAAGTCCAGCAGGCGGTGGATCTTCCCTGCGGGGTCCCCACCAGCGATGGCCGTCATGTTGCGTACATTGGCCTGGTCCATGGCCAGGAGCAGATCATAGGCCCCATAGTCCTGCCGGGTCATCTGGACCGCCCGGTGGTCCCCAAAGGGGATCCCCTTCTCCCGCAGCTTCCGCCGGGCGGGGGGATAGATGGGGTTGCCGATCTCCTCCCGGCTGGTGGCCGCCGACTGGGTGCGGCAGGCCAGCCCCGTTCCTCCGCCAGGTGGGCCAACAGATATTGGGCCATGGGGGAGCGGCAGATGTTGCCGTGGCACACGAAAAAGAATCTTTTGCATGGTAAAGCCCTCTTCTATTATTTCTACAGAATCGTGTCACCCATCGGTGACACGGTTACGGCTAGGATACCATATCTGTCCCCATTTTTCCAGGGGCCACCCCCGAGACTGTTAGGAGCCCTTAGAGGGTCCCTTCACACCCCCAGATACCAACAGGATCCCCGCATGGGCATACTGCCTCCAATCCAGCGCCTGCCCGCGGCTGGTCACAAAATTCTGGTACTCCCTGCTCCATGGTGATCCGGCACCGGGGGCAGACCGGGTAGGTCTCCCCGTTGCCGAACTGCTTGATCGCCACAATGGCCATGGGCCGGCGAAAAGCCGCCTCCGGAGACGGGGGCAGACCGCCTCGCCCTCCCCCGCCTCATCCTGCGGCCTCCGCTGTCACTGCGCCGGCCAGCGGTTCTGCAGTTCCACCTCCAGCACCTCCGCCAGGCGCCACAGTGCATGGATGGTTGGGTTTGCCTCGCCGTGCTCGATCCTACGAAGGTAGGACACGCTGATCTCACATTCCAGGGCAAGCTGTTCCTGGGTGAGCCCTTTCTCTTTGCGAAGAGAGACGATCGTGGTTCCGATCTCCACAAAAATCGACATAAAATACCCCTTTGGAAACAACCATAGGGAATATTCTCTGGTATTACCAGACGATATAGTAGCGGTCAGGACATTTTTTTCACAAATATATTGACACACTGTCTTTCTAGGATCGAAAGTTGACTGTATATTCGGATGCTTTCTGATACCTTTCCCTTTTTACGGGAAGTTCTTTTTTCAGCGCAAAGAGGCGGGGGCCAACGGGCCCCGCCTCTTTGGGTTTTCAAACGAGATGGTTGGTTTTGAGAGAAACGGGGTTACACCACTTCCCCAGAACCGGCGCCGTCGTTGGCGTCCGACCACGCCTCTTCTCCAATTCAGACCAGTCCCGGTTGGGGGAGGAGTTCGGTCCAGATTTCAGGGACTCTGTTCGTCGTCGGTGTTCATGGTGTACTCGTGGGAGTTGGTGGCCTCCTGGACCTGTTCATAGTACCAGGCGGTCTCCGGGTTGTCGGGCCAAACGATCATGTCGTCCAGCAGGTGATCGGCGTCAGGGTGCCGGTCGATGGTGCGGTTGACCATGGTCATAGCCTCGGCCCGGGTGATGAGCTGCTGGGGCTGGAAGGTGCCGTCGGGATACCCATCCACGATGCCGGCGTTGGCGGCCTCGTTGATGTAATCCTGGGCCCAGTGGCCGGCAATGTCGGAGAAGAGGTCCCCTCCATCATAGGTGGCCTCGAAGAAGCGCACGGCGATGGTGGCAAACTCTGCTCTCGTGATGTTACCGTCGGGCTTAAAGGTGCCATCCTCGTAGCCATCGATGATGCCGGCGTTGCTGAGGGTGGAGACGGCGTTGTTGTACCAGGCATCTGCGGGCACATCCGTGTAGTCGTTGGTCTGGCTCCAGAACGCGTCCCGGCTCTCGTCGGTGAGCAGGCGGAAGAAGATGGTCGCGACCTCGGCCCGGGTGATGTCACCCCCTTGGGCTGGACGTGCCGTCCTCATAGCCCACGATGTAGGCATAGTGGTCCTCGGTGTTCAGCTCAGGCTTGTCGCCGGGGTCGGGGTCGGGGGTGGGGTGGGGTCGGGGGTAGGATCGGGATCGGGAACATAGTTGACGTTCACCGAAACGGTCTCCGTGTCCTGGGCCGCCAAATCATCAGCGGTTGCCATCACGGTATTGGCCAGAGGCCGCCTCGGCAAAGGGGAGAACCGTCGCATGGAGGATGACCGTCTCGGAGGCTTCCGGCGCCAAGGTGTCGATGGTCCACTCCGTCACGGCACCTTCCCGGTCAACTGCAGGCCCTTAGGCAGGGTGTCCACCACAGAGATGTGGGACAGGGTGGTGTTGCCGGTGTTTTTTACGGTGATGGTGTAGGTTAGGTCATCGCCGGTGTCAACACGGCCACCGGTGTAAGAAACCCCATTGACGGCAGTCAATTCCCTTGTCCACAGACAGTCCAGGCACGGCGGGAAGGACATGGGTGTTGGTGTAGTGGGCCACTGCCGCCGCACCGGCCACAATGGTGCCGGATGCCGTATTGCCCCTCGATGGTTGCAGACTCTGCGGCCGCATCATCCCCGGAGATGGTGGTGGTATAGCCATCCTCAGCGGTTTCGGTCACGGTGTAGGTAGTACCTTCGGGCAGATTGTTGATAGAGATGCTTTTCGCCGTTTTTCAGGGTGACAGTTCCCCACTGGTAATTTCACCGGTCTTGGAGCCAGTGTAAGGATAGCTTCCTCCACATCAAAGGTCACAGTAAAAGGTGAAGTCCTTGTTCAGGTCTCCGCCCTCTCCGTTGACCGTTTTACTTAGTACCAGGGCACCCTCGTCCTTCGGAACATTAACCACCACTGCCGTAGCAACGGAGTCGGTTTCCGTGATGGTGCCTTGGCTGAAAACGTAGGTGGGCGTATAGTTTCCAGAGTCCGTCTCTGTTACCGTGTAGGGATGCGTCGATGGGAATCGAGATGGTGTTACTTTCGCCCCCACATAGGGTGAGCGTTTCTGTGTGGGATGCTTCGTTTCCGGTCATACTCACTTGATGGTAAATGGCTGCGCAGCTTTCCTCGCTGGAGGCCACCACCTTTTTGGACCGTAAGGCTACCCAGGCCGTGGGCGCCTTTAGCGCTGTCAAGCCGGTGACGGTGGCGTTGCCGTCTACAAAGTTAGCATATTCCTCCACATGCGTTTCACCAACGGTGTGGGCATCCCAGCGGGCATTTTCGCTGTCATCAAACCAGCCAGTGATAAGGTGCTCACAGTCTGGGTCACCGTCCAAGCGCCAATCCGTGCCGACGGGTCCGAAGGTAAGCATTGGTCCATTAACTCCCTTAGAAACATAGATATCATCCCCACCATTGAGAGAATGATTGTTATAAATCTTAGCATCACCGGGAATGGTTACGGTAGGATCATAATTGTCCCCATATCCGACATAAATCCCTCCACCATAACCGTCCAGAAGCATATGGCTTACTTTGTTCCCTGTAATTTCAAGGACTGCTCCGTCGGCTACAGTTAAGTTACCTTGCCGGACATAAAGGCCTGTATTGTTGTTGTCTTTGATGTAAAGCTTGCTATCTTTATCTACAGAAAAGTTATAGTTGTTATACAACCGAACAGCAGCATATCCATAGCTACTATTGACTGCGTTCCCCGTAACCGTTACCGTAGAGTTTTCCACCGCAAATGCATTATTTACGGTAATGCCCATACCGCGATTGTTGTTTGCGGTAACGGTGGAATTCGTGATCTTCAATTCACCTGCGGATAATCCATGAGAACCATTGTTATTAAAATTGACGGTAGAGTCCGTAATGATAAAATGGGACCCATTGGAACCATTGCCTGTGCTGTTGATCACGTCCACCTTGGAATTGGTAATTGTCGCATAGAAGGTTCCCGTAAAACCAGAACGGTTGTGGTCGGAAACAAAAGTAGAATCCGTGATGTTGACATTGTATCCGCCATCGCCGCCGTCCCACTCAAGGCATCATTGCCATAATTCTTGATGGTTAAATTAGAGCCGTTTATAATGTTCAGCACATTGTTATTACAGAAATAAATGGCATGGGGGCTGTTGGTGGTCCCAGTGGCATCCATGGTCATGTTGACGTTGTCCAACGTCAACGATGCATCGGTACTGGCACAAATCGTCATCCAGCTCCATTCGCCAGTGTACGGTGTAGAACCAATGCCATTCATCTCTACATCGATGTTCTTAAACGTCAGATTCTTTCCCCACAGAGCAATACCATACTGGTTAAACGTCACGGTAGGACGCACTTCCAATCCTGTCGCTGCCTGAATGGTCAGATTCTTGCTCAGATTCAGACCATTGGTGGTGGCATTTGCCAGCAGTTCAATGGTTGTTCCATCGGTTGCCAGCGCCACTGCCGCATCCAACGTATCATATTCTTGTGGGCCAATCCGAGCAACCGAGGTGTTGGTTCCTTGCTCTCCTGGAAGGATCCTCCGTGGTGGTCTCTGTGTCCTGGGGCGTACTATCTTCCACAGGGTTTTCGGTGTCCTGAGAAACACTATCCTCTGTGCCGTCTGTATACGTTATCGGCTCCTCCCCCACCGCCACCACCGGCGTTACCAGGGACACCGCCAGGCAGAGGACCATGAGGATGGATAGTAAGCGTTTTTTCATCGTCGTTTCCTCCATAGAATACAGGTCCTGGCCTGGAGCAATCCCTGCTCCAGGCCTTGGACCTATTAGCGTCAGCCGCCGCGGCAAAGGGATCTTGCCGCGGCGCGCTGGTTCCTATCCTCTTATGGGTTTTTGCGCTTAGGATTTGTGTTACACCACTTCGCCAGCGCCGGCGCCGTCGTTGGCGTCAGACCACTCCTTCTCCAATTCAGACCAGTCCCGGTTGGGGAGGAGTTCGGTCCAGATCTCGTGGGAAGGATTCTGCCTCGTCATCGGTGTTCATGGTGTACTCGTGGGAGTTGGTGGCCGCCTGTACCTGTTCATAGTACCAGGCGGTCTCCGGGTTGTCGGGCCAAACGATCATGTCGTCCAGCAGGTGATCGGCGTCAGGGTGCCGGTCGATGGTGCGGTTGACCATGGTCATGGCCTCAGCCCAGGTAATATACTGCTGGGGCCGGAAGGTGCCATCGGGATACCCATCCACGATGCCGGCATTGGCGGCCTCGTTGATGTAATCCTGGGCCCAGTGGCCGGCAATGTCGGAGAAGAGGTCCTCCCCATCATAGGTGGCCTCGAAGAAGCGCACGGCGATGGTGGCAAACTCCGCTCTCGTGATGTTGCCGTCGGGCTTAAAGGTGCCATCCTCGTAGCCGTCGATGATGCCGGCGTTGCTGAGGGTGGAGACGGCGTTGTTGTACCAGGCATCTGCGGGCACATCCGTGTAGTCGTTGGTCTGGCTCCAGAACTCGTTCCGGCTCTCGTCGGTGAGGAGGCGGAAGAAGATGGTGGCCACCTCTGCCCGGGTGATGTTCCCCTCGGGTTTCACGTTGCCGTCGGGATAGCCCACGATGTAGGCATAATGGTCCTCGGTGTTCAGTTCGGGCTTGTCGGGGTCCACAGGGGGGGACGGATGGGGGTGACGGGTTTCACGGGGGTTTCTGTGGTGTCCTCCCCGGTGGTGCCGCCGTCGGTGGTGACCGTAGCGGTGTTGGTGAGGGTGTCACCCGCGTCGCGCGGAGGACGATGTAGGTATAGGTGATGGTGACCGTGTCACCGGAAGCAATGTCGTGCTTGATGGTGTAGGTACCGCCATCGGCGACGTATGCCAACTCCCCATCCACCTGGATGGCGTCCCCATCGTTCCACAGGCTGTCCTCCACGGTTACCCCGGACAGGGTGGTGTTGCCGGTGTTGGTCACCTGAATGGTGTAGGTCAGCTTGTCACCCACGGAGACCTTACCGCCGGTATAGTCGCTGCCGTTGACCTGGGCCAGAGATTTGTTTACGGTGAGAGAGGACACCGGTTCAGGTGTGACCTCCACCGTAACCTCATCGCTCGGTTTCTCCCCGTCGGGCAGGTTGTCAGCAGTAACCTCCACCTTGTTGGTCAGCGTACCAGCCTCAGTGGGAGTATAGGTGTAGGTGATGGTCAACGTCTGGCCAGGCTTCATCTCCGAGATGTAATACTTGCCGCCATCCTCGTCTACTTGATAGGTGCCGGTCACATCGCCAGTCACTGTGAGTTCCGTGTCTTCCGTCCACAGGGTGTCCCGGACAACCACGTTGTTCATTACGCTGTACCCGTCGTTCTTCACCTCAATGGTGTAAGTAATGGGGGGCGCCTACCTGAACGGTTTCCTCACTGGCGGTCTTATCCACAATGAGAGAGGGCTCACCGGTGGGGGTTGTGATTTCATGCTTGGCATCCGGCGTTCCATCGTCATTGATATCTGCTGTGGCCGCATTGTCGATCGTGCCGTTGGTTACATCCTCCGCCGTTACGGTGTAGGTGTAGGTGATGCTCTTGCTCTCACCAGTGTCAAGGCCAGGAATCGTATAGCTGCCGCTGGAGACGTCGATGGTTGTTCCATCCAACTCAGCAGAATTCACCTTGCCGGCAGTCCACATGTCATCGGAAACGGCCACGTCCAGCTTGGTGTTGCCAGAGTTCTTCACAGAGATCGTATAGGTAAGTGCATCACCCTCCACAGCTCTGTTGTCCGCGCCGGACATGCCGGAGACGGTCTTATTGATGCTGACGTTGGGGTTGCTGACGGTAACTTCGGGCGGCTCATCCGGTGTTTCAGACGTTGTGCCATCAGAGACGGTGACGGTGTTCTGGAATGTAGCTCCGGCGTCGGTAGCCACAACCGCGTAAGTCGCCGTAATCTCGACGTGTGCTTGGGAATCCAGCCCACTAATGGAGAGGTTGTTTGTGCCATCAATGCGTGTCACACCCTCCGGAAGGGTTCCCCAAGTAACCGTTCTGCCGCCGTCCATCGTGTCCGTGACGGTCAGGCCATTCAAGGTGGTGTTGCCGGTGTTGCTTACGGTGATGGTGTAGGTAATGGTGTCGCCCACATTGGGGGTAGCATTGTCAACCGTCTTGGTGACGGTCCAGTCGGGGTTCTCTACGGTGACGCTAGGAGGATTGTCAGGCTGATCTGTCGTCCCGTCAGATGCTGTAGCCACTGCCGTGTTGGTGATGGTTTGACCGGCGTCATCGGCGCCACCGTATAGGTGGCGGTGATGGTTACTGTTTTATCGACCGCCAATGTTTCGATAGTAGCCGTTGTGTCTTTGAGCGCAACTCCTGTATCCGTCGTAGAAAGCGAGAACTCACCACTGCCGTTGATGGTGTCGGTGACTAAAAAACGTTGTTCAGAGTCGTGTTGCCGGTGTTCTCCACAGTGATGGTGTAGGTCAGCACATCGCCCACCTTGACCATGCCGTCCTCGTAGGAATCACCGTTCACCTTATCCAAGGTCTTGGTAACCTCCAGGACAGGTACCTGTTTGGTGTAAGTGTTGGTCAGGTCGGCGGTGGCAGTCTGACCCGCAGTGACCTCAACAGTGTCGTTGTTCCCCGTTGTCTCAACAGAGTAACCCTCCACTTCATAGTTGCTCTCGGTCATGGTGTAAGTGCCGGGGGCGAGGTCGTCGACGGTCCAGGTGTAGGTGGTGTCACTACCGGCACTGTCGGTGGTAAGCGTTCGGACCACCTCGCCTGTGGAGTTCTTCACCTCAATAGCGAAATTATCAGGCAGGCCATCAACCCCGCCTTCCAGCCCGTTCACCGTCTTGGTCACGGTCAGGGTACCGGTTTTGGCCTGGTTTATGAGAACCCCATTCTCAATGTTACTGCCACCCTCTTCCGATGCCTTGGTTGTTACCGTTCCGTTAGACACTGTGACGGTAATCGGGTCTGCTTTAATGTATCCTTCCGGTGTGTTTTCCTCCGTCAGGGTATAGGTGTGCCCGGAGGATGTTGGTGAAGGAGACGTTGCCGTCCTGGTCGGACGTCTTGGTCATAGACCAGCCGACCTTATCCGCCGTGGTTAGGGGTAAAGGTTACGTTTTCCAGCGTCTTATCATCCGAGCCTTTTTTGGTAAAGGTCAGATCACTCGCAAGCCCATGGACTGTAGGAACTTGAAGCTCTGTTGTCTCCAAGTCAGGCGCAGTACACCATCCTTTGTAACCATGTAGGTCAGCTCTGTTTTCCATTGGTACTATATGGTTTTTTAGCCTGGAAGTTTTCCACTAAATTATCCAAAGTAATGGAGTAATTTAGTGTGTAAACGTTCCAGTCGCCCTCTTTAGACGCTGTAACATCATTCTTGAGATCCCAAATTAATGTCTTTGTATCCGTATTAAACTTACGTACAGCATCACTGTCCGCTTCGTTTGCATTTGTCACTCTTGTAATGCTTGGATTTTCACCAAAGTTGATATAATCTCCCATGGGATCTGTCAAAATCCACGCTTTCGCCTGGTTTACAATGATTTCAGCAATCTTTTCTAAACTACCGAATATATCATCTTCAGCAGTGATTGTTTGTGTGGAAAAGCTAGCAAGCCACTTATCGATGGTCTTCCCAGCTACCGTTTGATTAGAGTTTTTGTACGATACGGTGTATAACTTAGCACCTTGATTTTTGATCTCTTTGCGGGGAGATTATCCCCCGTATCCCATCCAGATACACAGGAAATGTCGTGGTAATCTTCGTGGTCTGCCTCATCCCCGCCACCACGAGAACCTTCGATAAACGATGTGTTTCCTGTTTCATCCGAATCATCTACATGGTAAGTCGGAACTCCGTCGGTCATAAGGACTACATACTTATTAGTGATACCACTAACGGATGATGCACCCAACAAATTATTTGCCAGAAGCAATCCGCCTTCAATATTGGTACCTCCACCATCCCTTTCCATCTTTGTTACATGGCTTCCCTCGTATTCCACATTTTGTGTACACCAATGGCCTGTACAATCTGGGTTCTTGAATGCCTTCCCACAAGTTGTGCAGTACCATCTACCCCAAAAGCCCTGTTCAACCTCTGCATTATCTACCCAAACACGTTCCTCGTGGGTGTGTTTACCGGTTTCGCTACAGTACACATCATAGCTAAATCCGTTTTCCACCGAATCAATCCCGGATAGGATTTGAGCTTTCTGGCTACTATCATTTGCATTCGCCCACGGTACAGCTGTTTTGGCGTTAGATCCAAACTCAACAATAGCAACCTGTCGCTGGGCAGTGCTACTTGCTCCTTCAACAAGCTGATTCACGAAATTTTTCGCAGCCTCTCTGGCTGCTTGCATATCTTCCTCTGTCATACTGTTTGACATATCTAGAACCAAAACAACCGCTGCATCTTCAGAAACTGTTTGTTTTCAATTTCTTCCACGGTCTTCACGGTTAACGTAATGTCAAACGTATTTTCCCCTGTTTGCGTAATTGTCTTCGAGTGCTTTACCTTTTGGTCGTCAGTGGTAATTTCGTTCCCGTTAGAATCAATCTGATTCTGGGAATCCAAATCCACCGCCCCCACGGGCACAAGGGGAAAGCGCCAAAAGCCATCACCATAATGAGGGCAACCAATCGCTTCTTCATTGCGTGTCTTTCCTCCTTTTCAAAGGGTTTTCGTCTTTGCTAAGGTTTCTTCTCTGCTGCCTGCCCCGTCCTGGGACAGTCTCCGCAGGCCCCGCGGTTCCCCGGTGGGGATGGGGTACCGCACCTGGTTCCGCTGGCTCACCTTCCCGGCGCACACCGGGCAGCCGCAGTGCTTAGGACCGGTGCGGGAGTAGACCACGGCCTTCCACACATGGTTTTCCGGGCACCGCCACCAGGCTTTTTTGTGGGCGCCGGCGGTCACCATCTGGGGCGTCAGCGCCCCGTTGAGGTCCGGGTCCCACTCCGGCGCCACGGCAGGGTCCCGGGTGGCCAGGTCGTTGAACCCCGGCAGGACCTTTCGGCCGGCGCAGTAGGGGCAGTCGCTCCCCAAGCCCGGGCACTGATGGCCGCCCGCCAGCTGTGCCCCAGCGGGCACCGCCACCAGGCGGCGCGGTTGCTGTACGAGGAGACCTGCTGGGGCGTGAGGGCCCCATTCTTCTCCCGGTCCCACTGCTGGGCCAGCTGGGGGGAAGAGGGTGGCCAGGTCGTTCTCACCAGGCACCACCTGCTTGCCGGCGCACACCGGGCAGCCTGCGCCTCCGCCGGCCCGGGAGGCAATGGCCGCCTGCCATACATGGCCCTTGGGGCACTGCCACCAGACCTTCCGGCGGCTGCCGGCCACCACGTCCTGGGGCCGCAGGTCCCCATTCTTGGTGGGGTGCCACTGGGCGGCCAGGTCGGGGGTATTGGGCGGCCAAGTCGTTGTCCCCAGGGCTGATCTGCCGGCTGGCGCAGTAGGGGCAGCCCGCCCCCGCCGCCCGGGACTTGACCCGGGCATCCCACACATGGCCGTGGGCACACTGCCACCACACCCGGCGGTTCTTTGCCCCAGAGGACTTGGTCCGGGGTGAGGTCCCCTGTTCTTGGTGGGGTGCCACTCCTTGGCCAGGTCAGGGAACCGGGAGGCCAGGTCGTTAAACCCCGGCCAGGGGCGCTTGCCGGCGCAGTAGGGGCAGCCGCTCTCCCCGGCGGGTGTACACCGCCGCCTGCCACACATGGCCCTGTTCACAGCGCCACCAGAGTTTTTGACGGCTGCCGTAGGAGACGGTGTCCGGGGTCAGGGTGCCGTTCCGGCTCCCATCCCACTGGTCCAGCAGATCCCGCCGATGGTGACGGGCGCAGTAGGCCGCTAAGCTTTCTCGCATTGTTCACCTCCCTTCGCGTCTCGGCCCTTTTCGGGACAACCACAGAATTTCGATTTTGTTGTAATCCAACGGTTCCAGGGCCCTCTCCCGACCTGGATTTCCAAATTTTACCATTCTATGGGCAAAAAAACGCACGAAAACAAGCTGGAGAAAATTTCGACGTTTCTCCGGCTTCCTTTCGTGCGTTTTTTCCAGTTTTTCTCTTGCGTTAGACAGGGCTTTTGTGATAAGCTATGTACAACCCCAAAAGGTCCCCTGGATTTCTTCCAGGGATTCGGTTCTCTTTTCGGAAAAAAGTACAACAAAATCGAAATTCTGTTGTTATAGAACCAATCCTAGTCGTTCTACTTGGCGCTTATGCTCTGCGCCGCTTTCCATGATATAGATTCTCGTCGTCTCTACGCTGGCGTGGCCCAAGAGGTCCGCCAGCTTTGCTATGTCTTTCTCCAAAGCATAAAGGCCCGGGCAAAGAGGTGGCGGAAGTTGTGGGGGAAGACCCGCCTGGCCTCCCCCCCCGCTGTCTGGCACAGGGTGTGCAGTGCCTTCCAGATATTGGACCGGTCCATGGGCCGCCCCTGTCCGGGTGACGAACACCGGCCCCGTGGTGATTCCCCGCTGCCGGCAGTACTTGGCCAGCACCCGGCACAGCTTGGGGGGTGAGAAGGACCAGCCTGCCCTTCCCCTTCCCTTCCACCCAAACCCGCCCTGTGCGGAGGGTTTGGACCGTCACATACTGCAGCTCCGAGATCCGCACCCCGGTGGAAGCCAAGGTCTCCATGAGGTAATAGAGCCGCCAGTTGCGCGTCTGTCTGGCCGCCGCCAGCAGGCGCAGATAGTCCCCTTATGCAGCTCCCGGCCCGGGTCCCGGAAGAGTTCCCGCTGGCGGCGGAGGGCCTTCACCCGGCACTCCCCCAGCCTAAGAACGAGAAAAAGGTGTTCAACGCCGCCAGTTTGCCGTTGACGGTGCTGGGGGCGTGCGCCTGAAACCAGCGTGCGCTTCCAAGCCAACACGGTCTCCCTTGGTCACCGGCCTCCAGGGGGAGGGTTTGGGTAAAGGCCTGCACCTCTCGAAGGTACTTGACGATGGTGGCCGGGCGGCGCTCTGCCGCCATCAAATACCGGCGGAAGGCGACCCCATCGCCTCCGTGGTGATGATGTGTTGCGTCATGGTGGTTTCCTCCTTACGCGATTCTGCCTCTCAGTTTACCCACTGACACAAGGCAGATGCACGGTCTTCGCATCCTTTTCCCCAAAACAGCCAGCCGGCACGAGGTCTCGTGCCGGCTGGCCGTTTGTCCATCTGGTTTCGGAACTGCGAGGAAACCCCTGCGGCGATTCTCCCCGGGCCGTCCTCAGCCTTTTGTGGGCACCGTCCCTGCCATGGCCTGGTACCAACCGTCGGCAAAGGTGACCATGCCCGCCCGGTTGGGGTGGGTGCCGTTGACGGTCTCGTAGCCCCCCGTCGATGGGGGTGAGGTCCGCCAGGTGGACGGAAGGGCCGGCCTCCGCCACGCACTGGCGGAGCACGTCATTGTAGGCCGCCCGGTCCTCCAGGGTGGCGGGGTCCAAGTACCAGGGGCCCTGGGAGGGCTTGCCCACGGTGATGGTCCCCACCCAGATTTGGGCGGCGGGGTACTGGGCCGCCAGCTTTTGGACCATCTCCCGGCAGTCCCGGCGGAAGGCCCCAGGTCCACCCGGTGGGCCACGTCGTTGAGGCCGGTGCACACCAGGACCAGGTCCGGGGCCGCCGCCTCCGTGGCCAGGCTGCGGATCCGCCCGGGCAGGCAGGCGGCATAGTTCCCTGCGCAGCTGATGTGGGAGCCGGCAAAGGAGTTGTTGACCAGCAATTGGCCCCCAGCCGGTGGATCAGCCGCATCCACCAGGTGCCCTCCGGGGTGGCAAACCCCGCATAGGAGACATAGCTGGGGGAATAGAAACTGCCGATCTTGGGGTGACCCCTCAAAGGTGCTCCGATCATCCCCAGGATGGAGATGTACTTGCGTTGTTCCATGAAACATCCTTCTTTCTTGTTTGGGCCACCGGTTCTTCCCCGCTCACTGCTGGAAGAGCCAGCCCATCACCGCCGGGTCCGAGGCAAAGGCCCCGCCGCAGAGGACCACCCCATCCACCGGGCCGCCGTTGGCCGTCAGGATCTGCTGGAGGTAATCCTCGTGGTGGTAGTCCACCAGGTGGGTGGCGCCATAGGCCTGGGCCACCTCGAAGCAGCCCTTCCGGGAGCCGATGGCAAAGACCTTCCCCTGCCCCGCGGAGGACCGCCGCCCGCACCGCCATAAGGCCCACCGGGCCGATGCCCAGGACTGCCACCGAGGCCCCAAAGGCCGGGTCCAGCTGGCGCACCCCCTCGAAGGCGGTACACATCATGTCGGGGACCATCACCGCCTGCTCCAGGCTGACGCCATCCGGGATCCTCGCCAGGTTCATGTCCGCATCGCGGATGTAGGATTCCTCCACAAAGGAGCCGCCCCGCTGAGGGTCATCCACCCCGGCGTAGAGGTTGTCCTGGCGCTGCTTGCCCCAGCCGTCCTGGGCCTCCAGGCTCCGCCAATGGGGCATGACGGCGCAGACAATCACCCGGTCCCCCACGTGGAAGTCTTGGACCTCGGCCCCCACTTTGGTGATCTCCCCGCACATCTCATGGCCCATGGCCTTCCCCACCAGATAGGGCAGGGAGGCGCACCCCGTGGCGCACAGGTGGGCATCGCTGGTGCAGGGGGACCAGATCAGCGGACGGATCAGGGCCCCGGTGGGGCAGGGGTTCCTCCGGCACGGGGCGCGGTCAGACACCGCCATGGTATTCTCCCCCGTGATCACAACGCCTTTGCAATACTTCATCCTTGGACAACTCCTTTCTGCAGCCAGGGGCGCCGCTTTTACAGGTCATAGCGCCGCACCTGGCTGTCTGTGATATAGGTTGCTTTCCAGTTCCCCAGCGCAGGGTGGCCGGGTGGTTCAAGTGGGCCTGGAAGGCCCGCTTCGTCCTCCCAGGCATCGGTGAGGCAGAGCCCCTCCGGGTCCTGGATGGGGAGGGAAAAGACAAAGAACACATTCCCCGGCAGCCCCTGGAGCTGGTCTGCGATCCCCTCCTGCACCAGGTCTGCCACCAAGGCGTCTCGCTGCCCGGGCTTGACCCGGTAGGTGTTGACGCACAGGATCATGGTCTCTCCCCCTTCCCTCCATCGGACTGCCGGCTGACCCCTGCCAGGCCTGGAGCTCCCGGAGCCGGCCTCCCAGGCGGCCTGGGCGGCCTCCACCGCGTCGCTGCCCAGGAGAAGGCGGAAGGGGGCGTTCTCCCGCAGCAGGGTCTCCACGATGAGTTGGCCGCCCCGGTCCGGGTCCCGGGCTGGTTGGCCGGCAGGGGGCCGGAGCCCCTTCCGGTACCGGTCTCCGATGGGGTCATAGGCGGCCAGGTGGGTGGAGGGGCTCCGCCAGGCGGTGGCCATAGAACCCCGTGCGGAAGGCCCCTGGCTCCACCAGCATCACCCGGATGCCGAAGGCGGCCACCTCCTGGGCCAGGGCCTCGGAGGCCCGCTCCAGGGCGGCTTTGGCGGCGGAGTAATCTCCGTTGCCCAGGGCACCCGCACCCCGCCGATGGAGGTGACGTTGCAGATCCATCCCCGCCCCTCTCCCGCATACCGGGAAGGGTGGCCCGGATGAGGTCCATGGGCCCGAAGAAGTTGACTGCAAAGAGCTCTGCCACCTGATGGGGCTGGCTCTCTTCGATGGCAGCCCGGTAGCCGTGGCCGGCGTTGTTCACCAGCACGCCGATGCCGCCGAAGGCGCGCTGGGTCTCCGCCACCGCCCTGGGAATGCTGTCTGCACAGCTGAGGTCCAGAGGCAGGGCCAGGGCCCGGCCGGGGTAGGCCACGGTAAAGGCCGCCAGGGCGGCCGGGTCCCTGGCGGTGAGGGCGGCCCGGTCTCCCCGGGCCAGGACGGCTTTGGCGATCCCCTTCCCCAGGCCGCTGGAGCAGCCGGTGATGAGCCAGGTTCTCTCCATGGGCTCCCTCCTCACCGGATATAGTTGGTGTTGATCCGGGTCTCCTGCTCCGGCAGGGGAGGCCGGCTTGGCGGCCCGCCTGGATGCGGCCCAGCGGCCAGGCCATGTTCCGGCCCAGCACCCGCATGATCTGCATCCCCTCCTTGTCCTGGCGGACCTCTTCCGGGGTTTTGCCGTGAACCATGTTCCAGTACCGGGAGGAGGGGGATGGGCATCTGGGCATAGAGGAGGTATTTGTTCAGCTGGTCCAGGGTGGCGGTGGTCCCCGCCCGGCGGGCAGACACCACCACCGCCCCGGGCTTGAAGGCAAAGCGCCCCAGCCCGGCGCACTGGTCGGTGTAGAAGGCCCGGTCCAGGAAGGCGCTCATGGAGGCCGCCGCCGAAGCAAAGTGGACCGGCGCGCCAAAGACGAAGCCGTCATAGTCCTTGGCCGCCTCCAGGAATTCGTTCACCCGGTCCTGGTAGTGGCAAGCTCCGTGGGTGGCGCAGTAGCCGCAGCCCCAGGCAGCCGGTGAGAGGGCGGTTGCCGATCCAAAACCAGTCGTGTGCACCCCCCCCTCCAGGGCCCGGCCCACCTCCTCCAGGGCCGCGTGGGTGCGGCCGTTTTTTATGGGGGGCTGCCGTTGACAAGCAGAACGTTCATTGGTCACCCTCCTTTGCGTGGGCAGACAGGTCGGTCCCCCCCGAACACCGGGGACAGGGACATGGCGTCCAGGGCCTGGTCCAGGGCGGCCACCTCCTGGGGGGGTGAGGGCCACCTGGGCGGCCCCGGCGTTCTCCGCCATCCGGGCCTCCTTCCGGGTGCCGGGGATGGGCACGATCCAGGGCTTTTTGCACAGCATCCAGGCCAGGGAGATCTGGGCAGGGGTGGCCCCCTTCTCCTGGGCCAGGGTGGTCAGAAGGGTCAGCAGGGCCTGGTTCTGGTCCACCGCCCGGTCGGTAAACTGGGGCATGCTGGCCCGGTAGTCATACCGGGGGGTCGAAGGCCGCGCCCTTGCCGTACTTGCCGGTGAGGAAGCCGTTGGCCATGGGGGCTGAAGGCCACAAAGCCCACGCCCAGCTCCTCCAAGGTTGGAAAGAGGGATTCATACTGCCGCGCCATCATGGAGTAGCGGTTTTCCACCGCCGTCACCGGACACACCGCGTGGGCCCGGCGCAGGTAGTCCTCGCCGGCCTCGGAGATTCCCCAGTGGGTGATCTTCCCCTCCCGGATGAGGTCGGCCATCCCTCGGCCACCTCCTCCGGGGCCACCGCCGGGTCGATGCGGTGCTGGTAGTAGAGGTCGATGTGGTCGGTGCCCAGCCGCCGGAGGGACCTCCACCGACCGACCGGCGGATGGTCTCCGGCCGGGAGTCCGGCACGATGGGCGCTGGGGGTCTTCCCGCTGGTAAAGTCAAAGGTCAGGCCGAACTTGGTGGACAGCACCACCCGGTCCCGCACCGGGGCCAGGGCCTGACCCACCAGGGTCTCGTTGGCGTGGGGGGTCCGTCTGGGTGCCGTAGACCTCGGCGGTGTCAAAGAAGGTGTACCCCAGGTCCACCGCCCGGCGCAAAGCAGGGTCACCGTCTCCCCCGCCTCTGTGGGCAGGCCGTAGCCGTGGGAGAACCCCATGCACCCCAGGCCCACCGCGGACACGGAAAGGTCTGTGCCTAACGTTCTGTTCTGCATCGTCTTCATCTCCTTATCTTATACGGGTATTCTACCCCCCGGGCCGCCGGGCAGAAGTCTCCGTTGGTTCATCAGTGAAAAGCCAAAGGTTATCTCCCTGGGGGGGGTCTGGGGCCCCAGGGCCGGAAGGTGCGGGTGTACATCCCCAGGGAGACGGGAAGCATGATGACCTCCACCACCAGCTGGGTCCAGATCATGCCGTACAGGCCAAAGGCCCAGTTCATGAGAAGCAGCAGAGGGATGTTCAGCGGCCCCTGGCGGCTGAAGGTCAAAAGGGCCGACTGCGCCCCCTTCCCCATGGCCTGGAGGGTGTAGCTGATGAGAAAGTTCACCGCCGTCAGGGGCACCGCCAGGCAGGCGATGCGCAGGAAGGAGGCCCCCAGGGCACTGGTCTGGGCCTCGGGGAGAAAGAGGTGGAGGATCTGCGGGGCAAAGAGGGCGAAGCAGGCCACAAAGCAGGCCGACATCCCCAGGGCGGTCTTCCAGGAGAACACCGACACCTGGCGCATCCGCCGGTAGTTCCCTGCGGCGAAGTTGTAGCCCACCAGGGGCATAAAGCCCTGGCACAGGCCCATGGACACGTTCAGGGGGAACTGGTCGATGCGCTTGACAATGCCGTAGGCCGCCACCGGGATGTCCCCATAGCCGGCGGCCAGGCGCACCATCACCATGTTGGCGGCATTGCCCAAGGTGGTGGCCAGAGCCGAAGCCAGCCCCACAGAGAAGATGGGCCCCATAAACCGGAAGGTGAAGTACCGGGGCCGGAGGGAGACGGCAGTCCCTCCCCAACCGGCGGTAGACCACCAGGAAGAACCCCACCGAGGCCACGTTGGACAGGGCCGTGGCCAGGGCCGCCCCCGTCACCGCCAGGTGGCGACCGAAGATGAACACCGGGTCCAGCACCACGTTGAGGATGCCCCCGAACATCATCCCCGCGCTGGCCTGGCGGGCGTGGCCCTCGCGCGCAAAGAGGTGGCCCAGGGTGAGGCTCACCATGGTGGGCACGCCCCCAGCACCACCACCCAGAAGAGGTAGCCCTCGGCATAGCCATCCGTGTCCGGACTGGCCCCTAAGAAGGTCAGCAGAGGCCCCCCGGCCCAGGTAGGTGGCCAGGGAAAAGAGGAGGGTGGCCGCCCCGCCGCCCCACACACACTGAAGGCCGCCACATGCTTGACGTCCCGGTGGTTCTGGGCCCCCAGCATCCGGGAGATGAGGCTGCCGCCCCCCAGGCCGAAGAGGTTTCCCAGGGCGGTGAGAAGGTTAAACCACAGGGGAGACCAGAGACACCGCCGCCACCATCACGGGGTTGCCGATCTGACCGATGAAAAAGTGTCCGCCAGGTTGTACACCATGGTCACCAGCTGGCTGATGACGGTGGGAATGGCCAGGGTGGCCACCGCCTTGTGCACCGGCATTTCTTCAAACAGATATCGCTCTTCCAAGGGTTCCCCCATGGCTACACGCCTTCTTTCTTGGTCTTTGCGGAAAAATTCGGCCTCCTCCCGCAGGGGTCTGCGGGGGAGGCCGGGAAAGGAACGAGATGCCCGGCGGAGGATTTTATAAGACCGGGTCCCGCGGTTGTCAACTTGTCTGGGAAAATACGGTGGTCAGCCACTGGTCGTAGGTGGGGATCCAGTCCCCCTGGGCGCCAAACCCATGGGGCATGCCGTCCAGCCGCAGCCGCCCACGGAAACCCCCGCCGCCTCCGCCGCGTCGGCGTTGGCCAGGAACTGCCGGTAGAAGGGGTCCCGGGTGCCGTAGCAGTAGAAGGTGGGGGCAGGCCGCCCGCGCAAAGCAGGTCCACGTCGGTGGTGCCCACGCTGAGGCGGCCGTAAAGGCATAGATCATCCCGCAGGCCGCCCCGTCGGCGGAGACCTGGTCCAGGGCATCGGGCGCGTAGTCCGGGTCCAGGGCCGTGCCGTTGACCGTGCCGTCAAAGTGGAGCAGCATCTCGCCGCTGAGGATTCCGCCGGCGGAAAAGCCCATCACGGCGATGTCCGCCGGGTCAATGCCGTAGTCCTCTGCGTGGGCCCGGACAAACCGCACCGCCCGGGCCAGGTCCAAAGCCCCCTCCTGCTGGGTGTAGGGGCGCAGGCGGTAGTCCACCACGAAGCTCTGGTAGCCCCGGGCGCTGAGGGCCTGGGCCACCGCCACCCCTCCGGCTGGTCGTCGCGGAACTGGAAGGCCCCTGCCGGGGCAGATGAGCACCGCCCTTTCACCGCCGTCCCCTCTGGCACCGGGAAGGTGGTCAAATAGGGCCGGAAGTCCGGGTCATCCGAGTAGCTGCCGTTGTTGACGGTGTACCTCCGTGACGGCGGGGGCATTGCCCTCCTCCCAGAGGTAGAGGACCTGCTGGGCGTGGGGCGTCACCTGGGCGGTGGCCACGGTGTTTCCCGTGCCCCCTTCCGGGGCAGGACCCCATCGCGCAGGGGCAGGGACTGGGCCCACTGGGTGATGGCCGCCTCCTCCGTCTCCGGGGTGAAGAGGAGGGCCGGCTCCCCAGCAGGGCCCCGGGCTGGTGCTGGGAGAGGGCGCTGAGGAGGGAAGCCTCGTCGTTCCCCGTCCCCAAGACGAAGGGGTAGAGGGTCCGGGCCCCAAAGTCATAGGTGTCCAGGAAGGTCTCCACCGCCGCCGGCGCTGCATTGTCCGCTGCGGCAAAGCCCAGGAGGACAAACTCGTAGTCACTGGGGGTGAGGTCCCCCTCCTGGCCCATCTCCACCACGTCGGCCCCCAGGGTCTCTGCCAGCAGGGTGGCCGCCTGGGCCACGGGGTCCCCCTCGGTCTCGGGGGGCGTAGGCGATCAGAAGGGCGCTGTTCTGGGCTTCGGGGGCGCCGCCTCTTGGCCCTCCGCCGGGGACGGGGCTTGGCCGCAGGCGGCCAGGCCCACTCCCGCCGTCAGGGCCAGCAAGAGGGAAAGGATGCGTCGTCCCATGGGTCAGGGCCTCCTCTCCGGCTCAGGCCAGGCCCAGCCCGGCCAGCCAGGTCTCCACGGCATCCCGATCCACGTGGGAGGAGAACCGCTGGCCTTCCTGCCAGTCCCCGGTGCCGGCCAGGTCCGCCAGGAGCTGGCCGCTCTCTCCGATGCCGGAGCTGGAGGAGGTGCAGAAGGGGATGACTGTCTTGCCGGTAAAGTCATTGGCCTTGACGAACGTGTCCACCGGCCACGCGGCGATGCCCCACCAGATCGGGTAGCCAAGAAAGACCGTGTCGTACGCCTCCCAGTTGTCCACGGTGTCTGTCACCAGGGCCACGTCTCGGGCCTCGGGGTTGTCGTGCTCCTGCACCACCCGGCTGCTCTCATCGGTCCAGTTCAGGTCGTCGTCGGTGTGGGGGTCGGCGGGCTCCAGTTGGAACAGGTCCCCGCCGGTGAGGTCGGCGATGGTCTCTGCCGCCGTCTGGGTGTTTCCGGTGGCGGAGAAGTACACCACCAGGGTGCGGCCGGTATCCACCGAAGCGGTGCCGGCGTTGGTGTCTTCCTGGGTCGTGGTGTCTTGGGGTTCCGTGGCGGGGCGGTGGTGCCCTCCCCCGTCGGAAGCGGTGGTCGTGTCGCTGCCGCAGGCGGCCAGGGGACAGGGCCAGCACCAGGGTCAGCAGGATGGCAGTGAACTTTTTCATGGGAAAATCTCCTTTCATCGGGTTACAGGGGGATTCGTAACATTCCTGGAAGAGCTCCAGGATCTCTTGGTGGGTCATACGCCGGTAGCTGCCCGGGGAAATGCCGCAGGAATCGGCAATCTCCTTCAGCTGCTCCTGCTCCACCCCCAGCTGGCGGAGGGTGGTGGGCAGGCCCAGGTCTCGGATGAAGCCGGCCAAAGCCTCGATCCCCGCCAGGGCCAGGGCCTCGTCGCTTCGCCCGTCCCGGGGCAGGCCCCAGACCTTCTGGGCAAACCGGAGGAACTTGGGCAGGCCGTCCTGATAGATGTGCCGGTAGTACACCGGGTGGAGGCCCGCGAGGCCCTGGCCGTGGTTGCAGTCCGTGTGCGCGCCCAGCTGGTGCTCCATGTTGTGGCACTGGAAGTCCCCTGCTTGCCCAGCTTCACCACCCGGTTTTCCGCCATGGTGGCGGCCCACATGAGGTTGGAGCGGGCGGTGTAGTCCTGGGGGGGTGGCCACGGCAGCCCGGAGGTTGCGGATCACGCTGACCATCAGGGCCTCGTTGAGGTCGTCGGAGACGTTGTCCTCGTCGGGCCGGCTGAAGTAGATCTCCATCAGGTGGCTCAGGGTATCAAACCCGCCGGAGATCATCTGGGCCTGGGGCACGGAGTAGGTGTAGGTGGGGTCCATCAGGGCGAAGCGGGGGTTGAGCTGGGGGGTAGTCCCGGCCGGTTTTGATCTTCTTCCCCGGGTGGGTGATCACCGCGCCGCCGTTGCACTCGGCCGCCGGTGCCCGCCACGGTGACGATGACCCCCAGAGGGAGGGGTGCAAAGTCGATGACCCCGGGCCGGGCCCAGAAGTCCTCCCACACGTCCCCGGGGTACCGGGCGGCCAGGGCGATGGCCTTGGCGCAGTCCATCACCGAGCCGCCGCCCACCCCCAGGATCCAGTCCGCCCCCGTCTCCCGGGCCAGTTTGGCCCCCGCCAGCACCTGGTCGTAGGTGGGGTTGGAGGGAATGCCAGGGAAGTCCACCACGGTCTTGCCCGCCTGGCGGAGGAGGCCGGCCACCTGGTCATAGATCCCGTTGCGCCGGATGGACCCGCCGCCATAGGCCAGCAGCACGGTGGAGGCATCCTGCACCAGGCAGGTCAGGTACTCCCGGACGCAGCCTTGGCCGAAATAGACCTTGGTGGCATTCTCGAAAATAAAGTTGTTCATCGCACACATTCCTTTCCCAAGGGTTCCTTCGGCGCCGTTCGTTGCTGGAATGCGGGCCTTCCCTTGGTCTGCCTTCAGTATAAAAACCCCCAGGGATTTGTGAAGTTTCCATTCGTTATGGAGCCCTTACCCAAAGGTTTACAGTGGTTTCCCCCGGCCCCAAAGGAAAAGGCGGAGACCCCAAAGGGTCCCCGCCGGGTGGAAATAGGGTTTGCGAGTTGTAGAGACAGGGCCTTCTGCCTCGAGGCGCCAGCGGCCTTCACGTCTGGGGGTACTTGGGCTGGTGTTGGCCTCCCAAAAGGCCACCGCCTGGTCCAGCCACCCCCTCCGCCACGGTGCCGGTGCCCAGGCCGAAGCCATGACGTAAGCCGGGGTAGTGGTGGAACTCCGTGGGGATGCCCAGGGCCGTCAGGGCCTGGAGGCGGCGCTCCATGGTCCGCCAGTTGGCGATGCCGTCCCGCCCCCACGCAGGCGAAGGTGGGGGGATCGTTCTCTGTGTAGTCGCTGTGGCCGGTGTACTGCATGATGACGGCGCCGGGGCGGGGCAGGTCGTCTCCGCCGAAGGCCGCCGGGCCGTAGGTGCCCAGCCACGCCGCCATCCGTGCCCCCGCCGAGCCGCCCCAGAGGGAGTAGCCCTCCAGGTCCACCTGGAGTTCCTGGGCGTGGTCAGAGACGAAGGTGATGGCCGGGGCCAGATCCTCGCAGGCGGTCTGGGCTCCGGGGCGGTAGAGGAGGGCAAAGGCATTGTACCCCCCCGGCGGGAGAGCTCCAGGGCGTGGGGGAAGCTGTCCTGCATGGCCCCCACGTAGGCAAAAGCCGCCGCCGGCGTTGCAGAAGGCCACCTTGCCCCGGGGTCCCCCCCGGAAGAAGAAGAGGCCGGTATCCGCCTTGTCCGGGTCGGCGGCCTTTTCCTCGGGGGTGTAGATGTCGTAGAACACCGTCTCCCCTGCTGCGGCCTGGGTGTGGAGGTGGTTGACAATGGCCACGGTCTCCCCCGGGTCGATGTTGTGGTACCAGGTCAGGCGGAGGTCTCCCAAGGTGTCCCCGCTCCAGTACCCCCGTGTCCGCGGGGAAGAGGAGGCGGCCGTAGTCCCCGAACACGGGGTCGTCCATCACGGTCTGGATGGGGGTGTCGGTGGTGTAAGGGCCTGTGGGCACGGCGGATCCCTCCTGTGGGGTGGTTTGGGGGGCGGCGGTGTCGCCGTCAGGCGCCGTTCCGCCGCACCCGGCCAGGAGCAGGCAGAGGGCGGCGGCGATGCATACCAGGGACTTCATCCCAATCACCTATCTTTCGTTGGTTTTACCCCTATCATAGAAAAAACGAGACTTCCGAGAAGTCTCGTTTTTTATGCCCTAGTTACCCCGGGTTTACAGCCCTTCCCGGGCCTTCACCGCCTTGGCCACCGCTTGGAGGAACTTGGCCACCGGGGAGCGGGGTTCGGCGCGTGGAGCAGGCCAAAGGGATGGTGTACCCCAATCCACCGGAAGAATCTTCAGCAAGGGGTGGACGTACCGCCAGTTCTCCACCGCCATGAGGACGCAGTTGTTGTTCTCGCACTGGTTAAAGGCCCCCACGTCGTAAAAAGTCAAAGTCCACGATATGGATCTGGGGGTGGTTCTTCCAGATATCGTCCCGCAGCAAGTCCACGTAGCGGCTCCAGTCCCGGTGCATCAGCATGAGGTGCTCCCCGTAGAGGTCCTGGAGGGTGAGGCGGTCCTTCCTGCCAGGGGGTGGTGGACGGAGACGGCGCAGCAGATAGGCTCCCGGGTGAGCTCCAGCCCGGCGCACTTGCGCAGGCCCAGCATGGTTTCATCGAAAATGCCTGCCACCACATCGATGTTCTGCCCCAGGTTGCCCCAAAATCTCCCGGGCGTTTTCCGGGGTGTTGTCAAAGGGGATGAGCTGGAACTTGGTGTCCGGGCAGTCCTCCTGGAGCTGGGGCCACAGGTCCACCAGCACCTGGGCGGGGGGTCATGGGGAGGTGCCGATGCGGATGACCTGACCGGCCTCCTCCATGGCGTTCCCTTGCCCGGGTGACGGAGTCTTTGCAGTACTGGATGATGTATTTGGCGTCCTGGTACAGGGACTGGCCCGCCTTGGTCAGCTGCAGCCCCCGGTGGGTGCGCAGGAAGAGGCGCAGGTCCAAGTCCCGCTCCAGGAGGTTGATCTGCTTGATCACCGCCGGGGGAGATGTAGAGCTTCTCCCGCAGCCTTGTTGAAGCTGCCGGCCTCGGCCACGGTGAGGAAGGTTTCAAGCTGGGGGTTGTACATGGGGCGTCCCCTTCCCTTCTGCCGCCGGCGGAGCCGGGGGCGTTTTTTGCCGTTTATTGTAGGGGCGCGCCCCGCCCTGTCAAGGGGCGGGGATGGGGAAAACCCGCAGGGAATCAAAACAGTTTGATGGCCGCGGCCCCCGCCAGCATCCCCAGGATGCCCACCACTTTCCGGACTGTGAGGGATTTCCGGGCGGCCCCTAGGAGGCCAAAATGGTCAATGACCGCGCCCCCGGCGGTGGCCCCCACCAGGAGGATGATCACCGTCATGCCGGTGCCCAGGATGCCGGAGAGGTAGATGTTGGCCAGAACATAGACCGCCCCCAGCAGGCCGCCGGTCCAGGTCCACCAGGGGAACTTCCCTGCCCCAGGGTGGGCGGCCCCTGCTTGACCCGGAGAACGGCGCACAGCACCACCAGCGCCGCCAGCCCCACCAGGAAGGACACCATGGAGGCCGTCAGGGGGGAGCCCACCACCTGGCCCAGGTGGCCGTTGATGGCCGTCTGGGTGGCGCTGAACATCCCTGCGGCCACCCCACGATGCGCCACAGCCACAGTCTGCCGGCGGGGCGCTGGCCCTGGGCGGCAGCAGCCTGCCCCGACCAGGCCACCACCATAACCCCCGCCAGCACCAGGACTGCGCCAACCGCCCGCAGGGGGTGAGAGGGATCTGCTGGGCCCGGAAGAGGCCCAAACTGTCCACCAGCAGCCCCATGAGCAGCTGCCCCAGCACCGGGAGGATCACCGTCTCCGCACTGCCCAGCTTGGTGAGCAGGATGACGTTGGCCGTGAGGAAGACCACCCCGCACAGGCCGCCCAGCCAAACCCAGAAGGGCTCCCCCGCCAGCTGGTCCATGGGCAGGTGGAAGCCCTGCCCCGTCACCAGCAAAGCAGGCAGGCCAGAAAGACGGTGGAAATGATAAAGGACACCAGGGAGGAGTTGTAGGGGGTGCCCACCTTGTCCCGGAGTTTGTTGTTCACACTGGTCTGCACCGGCAGGGCCAGGCCCACCAGGATGCCAAGCAGGATGCTCATAGGATGTCTCTCCTTTGTTCTCTGTACTTCTAAGGGTCTGCGGGCGTGCCCCCTGCCCCCAGGCTGGGGACGATGGGGGCCACGGCCTGGCGCCCCGCCTCGGTCAGCAAGGGGTGGAGCGTCGACCAGGCCTGGGTGCGGAAGGAGGATACCTCCCCCTTGATCTCACAAAAGGGCAGCCAGTAGACGGCGGTGAGGAACACCGTGTCCACCACCCGGACGTACTCCCCGGGAAAGGCTTCCCGGCGGAACAGGCCTTGGGCGGCCAGGTTGACCAGACCCTGGCAGAGCAGCTGGCTGTGGCGGCGGTACACCTCCCGCCGCTTGGCTCGGATCTTCTCCGACAGCTGACCCAGCTGGGGTGTGGCCGCGGGAAGTAGAAGGCGTTGTTCTCCCGGGCCTGCTCCATGTCCCGCAGGCAGGCGTCCAGCTGGGCCAGGGTCTGGGGCGGATCCTGGGGAAGGTGGGGTTGGCGCTCTCCAAGAGGGCCTCTACGATCGCTTCCTTCCGCTTAAAATAGTAGGTAAGGTTGCCTTTGCTGATGCCCAGGGCGGCGGCAATCTCCCCCCACGGAGACGGCGTTGTACCCCTTCTCCCGAAAGAGGGCCTGGGCGGTGTTCAAGATGTCTTGACGGGTGTCGCGTTTCATTGGGGTGTCTCCTTCTCCTGGGCCTTTTTGCAGTGCTTTCAGCCGGCGGACCTCCCGGAAGCCCAGCAGGAGCACCACCACCGCCGCGCCCCCCATCGGAGATGGGGCCGGCCCACAGCACCCCGTCCAGCCCCAGCAGAGGGGGCAGGAGCAAAAGCATGGGGATGAGCAAAACCCCTGGCGGACTAGGGTCATCCACAGCCCCATCTGGGCCTTGCCGATGGCGGTGAAGAAGTTGGAGGTAATGGGCTGAAGGGCGTTACAGAAAGTCAAAATCAGGTAGATGCGGATGTAGTGGACGGAGAAGTCATAGAATCGAGGATCGCCGGAACCGAAGAGGCCTGCAATCTGCCGGGGAAGAGCTGAAGCACCAGGAAAGCGCCACCGCCACCAGGGTGCCGTAGAGGAGGGCTTTCTGGTAGGCCTCCACCACCCGGCTGTAGTTTTTCCGGCCGTAGTTAAACCCTAGGATGGGTTGGGAGCCCAAAGCGATGCCGATGATGCAGCTGAGCAGGACAATGTTCACCTTCCCCACCGCCCCGGCGCCGGCGATGGTGATCTCGCCGCCATAGACCGACTGGGCCCCATAGGTACGCAAAGATGTTCATCAGGAGGATCTGAGAAGCCGTCATCAGCACATGGTTGCAGAAGATGGGGCCGCCCAGGGCCAGGATACTCTTCACCGCCGGGGCGGCGGGGCGGAAATCCCCCGGCTGGGGTGGACCATCTGCGCCGCCGGGCCAGGTAGCGCACCGCCAGGAGGGCGGACAGGATCTGCCCCAGCACGGTGGCCAGGGCGATGCCCTCCACCCCCATATCCAACCCGAAGAGGAGGATGGGGTCAAAGATCATGTTGAAAATGGCCCCGGAGAGCAGGACCGCACTGGAGTACCGGGGCTGCCGTCAGCCCGGATCACATGGGCCATGGCCGTGGCAAAGATGCCGAAGGGCACCCCCAAGAGGAGGACGAAGGTATAGGGCCGGGCGTAGGGCATCATGGCCTCGGTGGCCCCGAAGAGGTAGAGCATGGGCTCTAAAAACACCAGGCCCAGGACGGCCATCAGCAGGCCCACCGCCACCGCCAAGACCACGGCGTTGCCCAGGTTTTTCCGGGCGCCGGCCTCGTCTCGCCGGCCCAGGAAGAGGCTGTACCCCGAGGCGCAGCCGATGCCGATGAGGCAGGCCAGGGCCGTAATGAGAGTAAACACGGGAAAGGCCACGTTGGGCGCGGCGATGGCCAGATCGCCGATCCCCAGCCCATGAAGGTCTGGTCTACAATGTTGTTCATGGAACTGACCACCTGGCTGCAAATGGCAGGCAGGGAGAAGGTCCAGATGAGTTTGTTCACCGGCGCCGTGTCCAGGGCCGGCGGGCGTGGGGTTGGCTCCCATAGGGCATCCTCTCTTTTCTCGCGGAATTAGTACGTTCGTACTATTCAAAGTTTAGCACAAACACCCTAATTCTGTCAAGCCCCTGTTCGCCTGCTCCATCTGTTCCCTCACCAGGTCCAGAAAGCGGAAGGTGTCCCCGTCCGGGTGGAGGGCGTAGAGGATTCCATAGGGGATGGTAAAGTCCCAGTCCACGGGAAGGGTGACCAGGGAGGGGTGCACCTCGCTCCAGCACTCTAGGGTCATCAGGGGTTGCGGGTCTGGACGCAGCGGTTGAACACCTCCATGTCGTAGAACTGGGGGTGTCCTCGATGGCAATGGCGGGGTGCTTTGCTCCACAAAGTTCCGCACCTGGTCCACCGAGGTGGAGTCCCCCCGCTTGACCATCATCAGGGTGTACCCGTAAAGGTCCTGGACGGTGAGGCGCTCCTTCCGGGCCAGGGGGTGCTCCCTGAGGCACCGCCACGCAGTGGCGGTAGGACCCCCAGGGGGAAGAAGTTGCACCGGTCCAGCCACTGGCGGGAGTCGCAGGCCCCCACCAGGAAGTCGAACTTCTCCCCTAGGGCGGCGATCTCCCCAGGATGCCCTGGTGGTCGTCCTCGAAGGGGACGATGTGGAGCTTGAACCCCGGCAGGTTTTCACTCACCTGGTACCACAGGTCCATGAAGGGCTTGCAGGGGTTGAGGATGGAGGTGCCCACGCAGAAGGTGGTGGCGGCGGCTTCCGCCGCCAGGCGAGCCTCCTGGATGGCCCGCTGGGAATAGTCCATGATGCCCTTGGCATGCTTATAGAGGACCTTCCCCGCCTCGGTGAGGGGTGATGCCATGGTTGGTGCGAAACACCAACTGCAGGTCCAGATGCTTTTCCAGGGCGTTGATCTGCTTGATCACCGCCGTGGAGGAGGTACAGCGCCTCCGCCGCCTTGTTGAAGCCGCCGCAGTCAGCCACCTGGACAAAAGGCGTCCAGCTGTGGGTTATACATGGTGTGCCCCCCTTGTCTGTTCTAACTTTTGGTTATAACCATGGTACAAAAAAATCCATTCTTCCCTGTCAAGGGGGGCGGGGGTAAAATAGGGGCATCCAAGGGATCCCCACCATAAGAAGGAGGCCATGTATGGCACAACTCATCGTCTACTACTCCCGCCGGGGAAAACTACGTCAGCGGCTCCATCCAGACCCTGGCGGTGGGCAACACCGAAGCGGTGGCCCGGCGGCTCCAGGCCCTCACAGGGGCCGACCTCTTCCAGTTGGAGCCCATGCGCCCTACTCCGACGACTACAACGAATGCATCCAGCAAGCCCAGGACGACCAGCGGCGGGACGCCCGCCCCGCCCTGAAGGCCTGCCCGGAGACGCTGGACCCCTACGACACCATCTACCTGGGCTACCCCAACTACTGGGGCACCATGCCTATGTGCGTCTTTACCTTTTTTGGAACGGTTCGATTTCACCGGCAAGACCATCCTCCCTTCTGCACCCACGAGGGCAGCGGCCTGGGCCACAGCGAGGCGGATATCCGCCGCCTGTGCCACGGGGCCAAGGTGGGGAAAGGCCTTGCCATCCACGGCACCGCCGTGTGCCGGGAGGAGCGGGCCCTGGAGGCCTGGATCAAAGGAGGAAACTAACATGGATCTGAACACCTTGAAAGAAAACAGCCTCTTCCCCGTGGGGGGAGGAAAACACCGCCTTTGCGGCGTACTTTGACGGCACCAGCTACCTGAACATGCTCACCACCCAGCAGGTGCCCATCGGCAACGTCACCTTTGAGCCCGGCCGCCGGAACCACTGGCACATCCACAAGGCCACCCAGGGGGCGGGCAGATCCTGCTGGTCACCGCCGGCCGGGGGTATTACCAGGAGTGGGGCAAACCCGCCCAGGAGCTCCACCCGGGAGACGTGGTGAACATTCCCCCAACGTGAAGCACTGGCACGGGGCCGCCCCGGACAGCGCCTTCCAGCACCTGGCCGTGGAGGTCCCCGGTGAGGGCACCGGCAGCCAGTGGCTGGAGGCCGTGGACCCGGCGGAGTACGCCAAACTCAAGTGAGGAGGCACCGCCCCATGTCCGACGTGTTGTTGCTCACTGGGGCCGGCCAGATCGGCCTGGCCATCACCCGCCGGGTGGGGAGCAGGAAAACCATCGTCATCGGCGACCGCTCCTGGCCCACGCCCAGGCCGCGGCAGACACCCTGACCCAGGTGGGCTTTGAGGCCCTGCCCCTGGAGATGGACCTGTCCAGCCGCGCCTCCATCCAGGGATGCTGGAAACCGCCCAGGGGCTGGGGCCCATCACCATGCTGGTCAACGCCGCCGGCGTCTCCCCCAGCCAGGCCTCCATGGAAACCATCCTGGCGGTGGACCTCTATGGCACCGCCGTTCTGCTGGAGGAGATGGGGCAAGGTCATCGCTCCCGGCGGCGTGGGCGTGACCATTTCCAGCCAGTCCGGCTACCGCATGCCCCAGCTGACCCTGGAGGAGGACTTCCTCCTGGCCTGCCCCCCACGGAGGAGCTCCTCTCCCTGACCTCCTCCAGCCGGCCAACCTGCGGGACACCCTCCACGCCTACCAGATGGCCAAGCGCCGCAACGAAAAGCGGGTCATGGCGGAGGCCGTCCGCTGGGGGAGCGGGGCGCCTGCCTCAATTCCATCTCCCCCGGCATCATTGTGACGCCCCTGGCCCAGGATGAGTTCCGCGGGCCCCGGGGGGACTTTTTACAAAAATATGTTTGCCAAGTGCCCCCCGCCCGCCGGCCGGGCACCCCTGACGAGGTGGCCCACGTGGCCGCCCTGCTGATGAGCCCCCAGGCGACCTTCCTCACCGGCACCGACATTTTGGTGGACGGCGGCGCCACCGCCTCCCTATTTCTATGGTCCCCTGCGGCCGGACCTGGACGGCCACAGCGACACCCAACCCGCCGGGAGAAAGGACCCTGTATGAACCGACCCTACATCTTCTGCCACATGCTCACCTCCCTGGACGGGAAGATCATGGGCAACTACATGGACCTGCCCGCCTGTGAGCCCGCCGGGGACCTCTTCTACGACATCGCCTTCGGGGAGGACCCCTTCTACCGCCACCAGGGGTGGCTGTCTGGCCGGGTGACCACCGACGACAACTTCACCCACTACCGCGCCCCCGTCCTGACCCCCGGCGCCCCCACGGTGCCGGAGGGGGACTTCGTGGCCCAGCAGGCCCCCATGTACTACGTCTCCGTGGACCCCAAAGGCAAGCTGGGGTGGGAGAGCGCCACCCTCACCTATGAGACCACCACCGCTCACGTCATTGAGGTCCTCACCGAGGAGGCCTCCAACGACTACAAGGCCTTCCTGCGGAAGCTGGGCATCTCCTACATCCTGGCGGGGAAGGACCGCCTGGACTACGCCCTGGCCCTGGAGAAGCTGAAAACCCGCTTCGGCATCCAGGTGCTGATGCTGGGGGGGGGGGCGTGCTCAACTGGTCCTTCCTCCAGGCGGGGATGTGCGACGAGGTGAGCCTCGTCGTGGCCCCTGCCGCCGACGGCAACCCCAACACCCAATCCCTTTTCCTGGCCAAGGAGGGGCTGAGCACCGACGCCCCCTCTCCTTCACCCTTCTGGGGGCAGAGACCAGCGAGGGCGGCACCCTCTGGGCGCGGTACCGGGTCAACTATGGGGAGGCCACCCAGGCCCCCTGACCATCCCCTTCCCGCTTCCCATTCTAACCTGTAACATACCCGAAGAAGATCACCCATCTTTCCCAAATGCAATAGGAGGAATCAACATGGAATACATCACCCTTGCCAACGGTGTCAAGATGCCCCTGCTGGCTACGGCGTGTACCAGGTGGACCCCGCCGAGTGTGAACGCGCGTCACCGACGCCATCGCCGTGGGCTACCGCTCCATCGACACCGCCCAGGCCTACCACAACGAGGAGGGCGTGGGCAACGCCGTCCGCAAGTCCGGCCTGCCCGGGAGGACTTCTTCCTCACCACCAAGGTGTGGATTTCCAACGAGGGCGATGAGAAGGCCAAGGCCTCCATCGACGAATCCCTGGCCAAGCTGCAGACCGACTACATCGACCTGCTGCTGATTCACCAGCCCTTCGGCGACTACTACGGCACCTACCGTGCCATGGAGGAGGCCTATAAGGCCGGAAAACTGCGGGCCATTGGGGTGTCCAACTTCTACCCCGACCGGCTCATCGACCTGTGCCAGTTTTCTGAGATCAAGCCCATGGTGAACCAGGTGGAGACCCACGCCCTCTTCCAGCAGGCCGCCGCCCACGAGGTGATGGCCAAGTACGGCGTGGTTCACGAGTCCTGGGGCCCCTTCGCCGAGGGGCGGAAGGACTTCTTCACCAACCCCACCCTCCAGGCCATCGGCGCCAAGTATGGCAAGTCCGTGGCCCAGACCGCCCTGCGTTTTCTGATCCAGAGCGACGTGGTGGTCATCCCCAAGTCCACCCACAAGGAGCGGATGGCAGAGAACCTGGACGTCTTTGACTTCCAGCTCAGCCAGGAGGACATGGTGGCCATCCGGGCCCTGGACGACGGCCAGAGCGCCTTCTTCTCCACTACGACCCGGCCACGGTGGAGTTCCTCACCAGCCTGGGCCGGTAACTGCAAACCCCCTGCCCCGTGTTGGGGCGTCAAGATTCTAAGATAAAGGAGATCCTTTCCCATGGCAGAAAAAGTCACCGCTGGCAGAGACCAGCTGGGGCAGTTCGCCCCCAAATTCGCCCAGCTCAACGACGACGTCCTCTTCGGCGAGGTGTGGGCCCGGGAGGAAGAGCTCTCCACCCGGGACCGGTGCATCGTCACCGTGACGGCCCTGATGGCCAGCGGGGTGCTGGACAGCTCCCTGCAGTTCCACATCCTCAACGCCAAGAACCACGGGGTCACCGCCCAGGAGATGGCGGAGATCCTCACCCACGCGGCCTTCTATGCCGGCTGGCCCAAGGCGTGGGCCGCATTCCGCCTGGCCAAGGAAGTCTACGAAGGATAAAGGAGAACACGATATGTTAGGCAACTTCACCTACTGCAACCCCACCAAACTCCACTTCGGCCCCAACGCCATGGACGCCCTGGCGGGGAGCTGACCCACTACGGGCCCAAGGTCCAGCTGATCTACGGCGGCGGGTCCATCAAAAAGAACGGCATCTATGACCAGGTGGTGGCCATCCTGAAGGCCGCCGGCAAGGAGGTCTTCGAGGACCCCGGCGTCATGCCCAACCCCACGGTGGAAAAGCTCTACGAGGGCTGCAAGATCGCCCGGGAGAACGACGTGGACCTGCTTTGCTGTCTGTGGGCGGCGGCTCCTGCCGCGACTATGCCAAGGCGGTCTCCGTCTCCGCCTGGTGCGATGAGGACCCCTGGGAAAAGTACTACCTGCGGATGGAGGACCCGGACAACCAGCTCATCCCCGTGGGGTGCGTGCTCACCATGGTGGGCACTGGGTCAGAGATGAACGCCGGCTCGGTGATCACCAACCACGCCGCCAAACTGAAGATCGGCCATGTGTTTGGCGAGGAGGTCTTCCCCAAGTTCTCCATCCTGAACCCGGAGTACACCTATACCCTCCCCCACTATCAGATGGTGGCGGGGATCTATGACATCATGAACCACATCACCGAGCAGTACTTCTCCGGGGAGGACGACTCCACCTCTGACTACCTCATGGAGGGCCTCATGCGCTCGCTGATCCACAGCGAGCCGGGTGGCCGTGAAGGCCCCCAAGAACTACGAGGCCAGGAGCAACATCATGTGGGCCGCCACCTGGGCGCTGAACACCCTGCTGGCCATGGGCAAATCCACCGACTGGGAGGTGCACATGATCGGCCAGTCCATGCGGCGCTTACACCAACGCCACCCACGGCATGACCCTGTCGGCGGTGTCCCTGCCCTACTACCGGCACATCCTCCCCCTATGGCCTGCACCAGTTCAAGAAGTTCGCCATCAACGTCTGGGGGGTGCGCCCCGAGGGCAAGACCGATGAGGAAATCGCCCAGGAAGGCCTGGAGGCCATGGAGGCCTGGATGAAGGAGATGGGCCTGGTGCTCCACCTGGCCGAACTGGGGGTCACCCAGGACATGGTGGAGGGCATCGCCAAGGGCTCCTTCGTGATGGAGGGGGGCTACAAGGTGCTCACCCACCAGGAGATTGTGGACATTCTCCAGCAGAGCATGTAAGGCCGCCGGCCGGCACATGCCCGCCCCTTCCCTGTTGCATACAGAAAAGGCAGCCCAGTCTGGGCTGCCTTTTGGCAGGAAGGGGGGAAACGGCTAGAGCTGCCCTTCCCCACTGCCCCCCACAGCAGGAAGATCACGTCCCAGTGGGACAGGAGCCTGCCCTGCTCCCGCCGCCAGGCCTGGCCCATGGCGGTGGTGCGCAGGTACTTGGCCACGTTGGCCATCCCCTTGCGGACCTGGAACCCCCGCTTGCCGTGGCGCTGGGCGATGGTCTCAAACAGCTGGGGGAGGGCGCCACCCCTGCCGAAAGAGGTCCGCCGCGTCCAGAAGGTAGGCGTAGCCCACATAGTTGGGGGCACGCCCCATTGACGCAAAGCATCTGCTCGGCCCGGTCTCCCATGGACATCCCTCCGTCTTTTCGTTGGTAATTCGACTATAAATACTATTTTCCGGAATGTCAAGATGTTTTCCGATTTTTCATCGGTTCATGGTTTTCGGGAAAGTGGATAGGATAACGGAGAAACCAAAAGGACCAAAGAGGTGCCTTATGACGTTAGACTACTCCCTCATCGGAAAACGCATCGCCCGACGCCGGAAACAGTTGGGCCTGAAGCAGTCGGAAGTGGAAGAGCGCGCTGGGATCGGAGACAAGTACCTCTCCAACATCGAACGGGCCATCTCCATCTCCTCCACCGAGGTCATCATGCGCCTGGCCATCGCCCTGGAGACCACCCCAGACGAGTTTCTGGTGGGCGCCGTCCGCCACCCCGAGGAGGGCTGGCAGGACGTGGCCGAACTCTTTGCGCCCCATGAACGAAAAAAAAGCAGCTCGCCCTGGCCCGCAGCCTTCTCACCTGGCTGGGGAGCAGGACCTGCCCTGACCCTCTCCCATAAAAAAACGCGCCCATTGGGCGCGTTTTTTCAGTGTTTACGGTCACTCCTGCCCTGTGCCGCTGGCGGCAATCCCCAAAGCACTGCCGGCGGCCACCACGGTGAAGAGGGCCACTTCCTGGGCCACAATGAGGGAGACGGTGGTACTCACTGCCGCCGCCCCCAGAACCGCCTGGTTCTGGTCCAGGATGTAGCCGGCGGTGAGCATCACCCCATGCATCAGGCGCTGGGCCTTTCCCACCCCCCATGAGGCCATACCCCTTCTGCTGGGAGAGGAAGTGGTCAACTTCCACCACCTCTTCCGCCAGGGCCCCCACCTCTCCGGGGACCAGGGTCAGCAGGCCCAGGGTGCCCAGCTCGTGGCCGGTGCTGTACTTCCGGCCGCGGTCCTTCAGGGCATCGTAGAGGGCCAGGGTCCGGTCGCACTTCTCCTGGGGCTCCCTCCCCAGGGCCAGCACGTGGCTGAGGGTTTGGGTGAACTGCCCCGTGCCAAAGGGGCGGTGCTTGAGCCTATCGTAGCAGGCCTCCGTCTCGGCAATGAGTTCCTCCACCGGGCGGGGGGAGAGGGCCAAAAGGGCCGCAAACACGCTGTCTTCCACCCCGGTGAGGAAGCAGTGCGCCTCCTTCATGCCGTTGTAGATGGCCCGGGTGCGGGCGGCAAACGCCCTGTACTGGCGCTCTTCCACCTGGTCGGCCAGAAGCAGGGCGGCCAGGGGAGGTACTGGGAGGGGCGGAAGTGGTCCTTCAAGGCATCGTAGAGGCGCAGCCCCTGGTCCAGTTTCTCCTGGGGATCCGGCTCCAGGGACAGGAGGGTGATCATTGCCTCCTGGGCGATCCCCCGGAAGTTGGAAAGAAGCCCGTGCGGGATCTGAGCAGGTCCCGGCAGTCGTGGAGGCGGTCCACCTCTGCCGTCTGGTTTTTCTGGGTGAGGATGCCGGCACACACGGCGTGAAGGTAGGGATTCTCCACGGAAAGGCCTTTCTCAGGGTGTCCCGGTTGGCAAGGAAGCGCTCACAGCGGCTGCGCAAAGCTTGGTCCATCATACATTCTCCTTTGGGAAAGGCGTCTTTGCCGCCTTCCTGGTTTTCTCCGATAGTATACCCGAAAACCCTCGCCCTGTCTATGCCTTTCCTTGGGGGCGCCCTGCCCCACCGCCGCTTTCATGGCCTTGACGTAGGCCCCTACATCGGCGGGGGCCCCCGCCCGTGGGCCGCCATCTTCTTCAATGGCCGAGCCCACAATGGCCCCTGTCCGCCAGCGCGGCCATCTGCCGGGCCTGGTCGGGGGTGGCGATGCCAAAGCCGATGGCACAGGGCAGGTCCGTATTCTCTCGGATCACCTGGAGAATGGCGGCCAGGTCGGTGGTGATGGCCTGCCGCACCCCGGTGACCCCAGGCTGGAGACCAGGTAGAGGAACCCCTCCGCCTCCCGGGCAATCTTGGCAATGCGGCCGGCGGAGGTGGGGGCGATCATGGAGATCAGGGCCACCCCGTGCTTCCGGCAGGCGGCCTGGAACTCCCCTTCTCCTCATAGGGCAGGTCGGGGAGGATGATCCCATCCACCCCCACCGATTGGCGCGGGCAAAGAAGGCCTCCGCCCCGTAGGTAAAGACCACGTTGGCGTAGGTCATGAACACCAGGGGACCGTCACATCCCGGCGGAGGTCCTGCACCAGGGCAAACACCTGGTCGGTGGTCACCCCGCCCCGAAGGGCCCGGAGGTTGGCCTCCTGGATCACCGGCCCCTCGGCGGTGGGGTCAGAGAAGGGAATGCCCAGCTCGATAAGGTCCGCCCCGTTGGCCGCCATAGCCCGGACGGTGGCGGCGGTGGTCTCCAGGTCCGGATCCCCGCAGGTGAGAAAGGGAATAAACGCCTTGCCATGGGCAAAGGCAGCTTGGATTCGATCATACATCTTGGAGGTCCTCCCCTCGATAGCGGGCGATGGCCGCGCAGTCCTTGTCCCCCGCCCGGAGAGGGTGACAACGATGATCTGATCCTTCCCCATGGCGGGGGCCAATTTCATGGCGTGGGCCACCGCATGGGCCGACTCGATGGCGGGAATGATCCCTCAGTGCGGGCCAGGTACTCGAAGGCCTCCACCGCCTCCTGGTCGGTGACGGGGACATACTGGGCCCTTCCCGTGTCGTGGAGGTGGGCGTGCTCCGGGCCGATGCCCGGGTAGTCCAACCCGGCGGACAGGGTACACCGGGCGATCTGCCCGTACTGGTCCTGGCAGAAGTAGGACTTCATGCCGTGGAAGATTCCCAGCCGGCCGGTGGCGATGGTGGCGGCGGTCTCGGGGTGTCCCCCCCGTCCGGCGGCCTCACAGCCGATGAGGCGGACGGAGGATCCCCAATAAAGTGGTAAAAGCTTCCGATGGCGTTGGAGCCGCCGCCCACGCAGGCCAGCACCGCGTCGGGCAGTCTGCCCTCCCGCTCCAGCACCTGGGCCTTGATCTCCTTAGAGATCACCGCCTGAAAGTCCCGCACGATGGTGGGGAAGGGGTGGGGCCCCATGCAGGAGCCCAGGCAGTAGTGGGTGTCCTGGACCTGGGCGGTCCAGGCCCGCATGGCCTCGCTCACCGCGTCCTTCAGGGTGGCCGTGCCGGTGGTCACGGGGACGACCTGGCCCCCAGCAGCCGCATTTTATACACGTTCAGCGCCTGGCGGCGGGTGTCCTCCTCCCCATGAGACCACGCACGCCATCCCCCAGGGGCCGCCGCGGTGGCGGTGGCCACTCCGTGCTGCCCCGCTCCCGTCTCGGCAATGAGACGGGTCTTGCCCATCTTTTTGGCCAACAGGGCCTGACCCAGCACGTTGTTGATCTTGTGGGCGCCGGTGTGGTTCAGGTCCTCCCGCTTCAGGTAGACCTTGGCGCCCCCAGGTCTCGGGGTCATTCTCTCCGCGTAGTACAGCCGGGAGGGCCGCCCGGCGTAGTCGTTGAGCAAGGCGGTGAGTTCCTGTTGAAAGGCCGGGTCCTCCTTTATAAAAATCGTAGGCTTCCTCCAGTTGGAGCACGGCGTTCATCAGGGTCTCAGGAAGATACTGCCCTCCGTGGACCCCAAAGCGCCCCTTGGGATTGGTCATATCATCTCCTCCTCTCGCACCGCCCGGACGAAGGCTTCCATCTTCGCCGGGTCTTTTTTTCCATCGGTCTCAATGCCGGAGCTCACATCCACCCCCGAAGGGACGGAGGCGGCGAACTGCCTGGCCTACGTTCCCCGGGTGCGACCCCCGCCAGGGAAGTAGGGCCGGCGGATTGGAGCCAGCAGGGACCAGTCAAAGGTCTCCCCTGTGCCGCCCTCTCCTGCGTCCAGCAGGACCAGGTCGCTCCGCTGGCTTCGGCGGCGGCCGTAAAGCCGCCGTGTCCGGGGAAAGGCCTGGAGGATGGGCTTGGGGGTGAGCGCCCGGAGGGGTTTTGCAGGTAGGCCTCCCCTCCCCTCCATGGAGCTGGATGAGGTCGATGACCCCCTCGTTGGCCAGAGCGGCCGCCTCCTCCGGCGGGGCATTCACAAAAACCCCCACCGCTCGGATGGCAGGGGTCCAGCCCCCGTTTCAAGTCCGCCGCCTGGGCTGGGGTGACATACCGTTTGCTCTTAGGCGCAAAAGACAAACCCCACACAGGCGGGCTGCGGCGCGTTGGCGGCCTGGATGTCCTCGGGACGGGGAGAGGCCGCAGAGTTTGATTTTTGGTCATACGCTCCTCCTAAACTGGTTTAGCATAGCGCTCTTGTCCTTGGCCCGCATAAGGGGCCTCCCCGATGAGGACCCCATCGGCCCCCATGGCCCGCACCGCCGCCACGTCCGCCGGGCGGTGTACCCCGCTTTCGGCCACATACAGCACCCCCGGGGGACGCGGTCCCAGCCGGGCGGCGTTGTCCAGGTTCACGGAGAAGTCCCCAGGTTCCGGTTGTTGCCCCCCGATGATCCCGGCCCCGGCGGCCAGCGCGGAGGCAATTTCCCTTTTTCGTCGTGAGCCTCCACCAGCGCGGACAGGCCCAGGTCATCGCAGAGGGCCAGGTAGTCCGCCAGGGTCCGGGTGTCCAGCAGGGCGCAGAGCAGACAGCACGCAGTCCGCCCCCATCAGGCGGGCCTGGTAGAGCTGGTACTCGTCCACCGTAAAGTCCTTGCGGAGCATGGGGGTGTCCACCGCCCCCCGAATCTCCCGAAAAATCTGGTCGGAGCCCAGAAACCAATCGGGCTCGGTGAGGCAGGAGATGGCGTCCGCCCCGGCGTATTCATAGTCCCGGGCGATGTCCCGATAGGGGAAGTCCTGGTCGATGACCCCTTTGGAGGGGGAGGCCTTCTTCACCTCGCAGAGGAAGGAGAGGCCCTCTTTGGCCAGGGCAGCTTGGAACCCCTCCCCGCCTCCCTTTCCCAGGGCACGGCACTGGGCCTGGAGCACATCCAGGCTGTTGACCTCCCCGGTCCGCCGCCACCCGCTGGCGGGCGTGGGCGGCCAGCTGTTCCAGGATGGTCATGCCCCCACCCCTCCCGGTTGCTCCCGGCGAGAAACCTCTCCAGGGTCTCCAGGGCCTTGCCGGAGTCGATGCAGTGGGCGGCCAGGGCCACCCCTTCCTGCATGGTGTCTGCCTGGCCCCCCCAGGTAGAGCGCCGCCCCAGCGTTGAGGAGGACGGCATTGCGCCGGTGCCCTTGCTCCCCTGGAGGATGGCCCGGGTGATGGCGGCATTTTCCGCCGGGGTGCCGCCCCGGAGGTCCTCCCTGGCACACCGGGGAAGCCGAACGCCTCCGGGGTTATGGTGTAGGACTTCACCCAGCCGTTCTGGATCTCACAGACCTGGGTGGGGGGCGCTCAGAGAGATCTCGTCCAGCTTGTCCTGGCCGTAGACCACCATCCCCCGCTTCACCCCCAGGCTGATGAGCACCTGGGACAGAGGCTCCACCAGGGTAGCCGTCGTACACTCCCAGCAGCTGTACTGTGGGCGTGCCGGGGGTTGGTGAGGGGCCCTA